>ERZ773138.94-NODE-94-length-100621-cov-138.556431_pt1 | contig 100621 bp, 84 predicted proteins | sample MGYA00511114_ERZ773138 | MGnify/ENA primary metagenome ERZ773138 (study PRJEB29015, sample SAMEA2737805) | human gut metagenome | biome: human gut; feature: human-associated habitat; material: faeces | place: China | collected 2012 ...
GGCTCCCCCAACTGGGCTCGAACCAGTGACATCATGATTAACAGTCATGCGCTCTGGCTAGTATAAAGAAATAGCATAGAAGTCAAAATATTTATTATATCTATCTAGTATTTATTATGTTTAAATTCATATAAGTCAATTATCGGGCACAATCTAGTTTGGCACTTCGTTATGTTAACCTTGATTAAATTATAAATTAAGCCTAATTACAATAATAAAAATCCGTTAGGTTTAAAAACTTTTTTAATAACAAGAACAATATAGCTATGTGAATTAAAAGTATTACTCTTCAAAGCACTCATCTTCCCAAATATTATAAATATATTTTAGTTCAATTAAAGCATTAGATAGTGCATCAATAAAAGCCTGTCTATTCAATTGTTTTTCAATAAATTTCTCACATAATTTTACTACATCATAAAAATTTTGTGTAACTACTTCATCGTCAATTTGATTTATTAGTTCAATAAATTTTACTGCAAAGTCATCATTTTTGATACTGCCGTCAACAAAATCTTCTATCTGTTGAATACACTCAAAAACTTCTCCTATTTCAAACAATACATTTGTATCTCCAATCAATCCCACTTCTCTCATTCTATCTACTGAATATTCATTCTCTAGATAGAGTGTTTCAACCTCATCAATTAAAATTTGCGGAACATTTCCTATCACTAATTCTGACATATAATCATTCAATAAGGATATATCCATATCAAGCGGCTTAATCTTCTCCATATATCTTAGAACCGCATTAGTATCCTTGGTATTGCGTAAATATACCAGAAACTCTTTCAATACCGTCATTTCCGTAATTTTTAAATCCTGTAATGAGTTATTTCTGTTATTAGATAAAAATATTTTTTCTGCTTTTGAATAAGTCCTTAATTCATAACTATATGTATTATTTTCATATGCTTTTTCTTTTAAAAAGTGATAATACTTTTTTGATAGATTTCCAATCACTCTCCCTAATAGTTCTCGTATTTTTTCATCAACAATTATTTTCTTTGATATAAATGAATATGTAAGGTCATTCTTTTCAGAATATTTTTCCACAAAACTTGAAAGGCATGTTACTTCTTCACATCTTGAATCAATAACATTGAATCTATTATATCTAGCCTTTTTATAAAATACAGTTAATACTTGCAAAAACTCATTTTCTTTAGCATTAAGTTTACGGGTCATATATTTTGCAATGCGCTCACTTAATCCGGAATGACTATGCGTAATCAAACTCTTTTCGAATTCTTCATAATCATCCATAGTTATATTCTCGCAAAGAACTACAATAATTTTTTGTAAGCGCTCTATACCAACAGAAATATGATATAAAAAAGAAAATAGAGAGGCACTCTCCTCTATGCAAGACATTTCGTTTAGTGCTTGTATTCCATCATAAATAAATTCTCCAGCAATGTCTAATTCATTCGCCATGTTAAAGCTCTTGTATCCCCATAATATATTATCAGAAATATTCATTATTTACCTCCTCTAAAATAAATTTCAAACGATGAGCTTTTTTCTAAATATTGGCTGTTAACAATACGCTTCCACTGATCTGCAAAATATGGATTATATTTTAACTGTATATCCAATGCTTCTTCAAATGTCATTTTCATATTTAACATCATCATTCTTAGCCCGTGAAGTTGGGTTTCAAACCATTCAAATGTGGCATTTCCCGCCAATTCTCTTATCGTTGATCTGGAAACTAAATAATTATTTGTAGTCCCCTCTGAAAAAGCTTTTACTACATATAAATAGTTATTTTTTGAAGCATATTTTCGAGAAAATACATCTCCACCGATTTTGTTCCATGGCGGAATTTGCCCTACTACTTACCTATATGATTCTATTAGTTGTCCTTCAGCCTCCCTAATAAAATCCAAACCCTCTTCTCCTGCATAATTCGGAATTGCTATATCTTTAGATATTCCTAAAAACTTTCGATAAATTGATGCATTTCTATTAACAATTGGTTGCGATAAAGGTGACTGAACTAAAATTGAATATCCTAAACGGTCATATATAGAAAAATATTTATTAATCTGTTTATTTTTATTTCCGATTTTTGTTGTTGAATACAGGCCATTGTGTTGTTTAAAACGAATGCACAAATCAGAAGCTAAACCAATATATAAAACTTCTTTAGTATAATAGTTCCAAAAAGAAGAGATACCAGCCGATGCCCATCCCATATTGTTCATAGGAGAACAAATTATGTCAAGATTATTTGCTATTGTTTTCGCTTCATCTGCAACATATGAATCCATTATAATTGTTCCAAACATCCAATATCGCCTCATATTTTTAGATATTTATATAATTGTTGTTTTGCCATAATTATATGAGTTACTCTTATTTTTATAAATATAACAATAAATGTTATACCATTAATACATTTTTACTATACCACTTAGTATAAGATATATAAATCAACTTAATTCTGAGAAAACAAGACATCAGTTCTGGCTTAGATTGTATGTAGTAAAAAAGTTGAGTTGATTAAATTTTTAGATAAATAAATGATATCACTATTATTTTATCTCAATTTCTTCCGCACATGGAAATGTATTCTTAAAGGACTCAACTTCATCGGCAGTTAACACTTTTACACAAACCAATCCAGTTATTGCTCTTGAACATGCGACATAAATCAGTTTCTTTGAATTAATTATTCGATTAGCGTTAGAGTCGCTTTCTGGCGCATATAAGGAAGAAAAATTGTATTCATTCCAAAAGAATTCATCCATAACTACAATTACATTTTGAATACTTGAGCCCTTAGTCTTATGCATTGTAATATATTCGGTTTCTTCTTGCAAATATTTTGAATAATTTAAGACTTCTGAAAATTTCAAATTATGTGAGAACAATTCGTTTATAAAGCGTTCTCTTTTATATATTGATTTCAAATCATCAAATGCATCTTCAGAGGGAATACCAAGTTTGTCTTTGATTTTATTATAGGTATTATATCCAGTGCAGTACAATTCACGAAATTTTTTATAAAATTCATCGTTGTTGTTTTGTTCGACAAAATCTTTTTCATATTTAACTTTATTTACACAACTATCAGATAATCTAATAAGCTTATTTTCTACAGCTAATTCAATGGCTTCCCCCATGGAAATATCTTTATCTTCAATTATTCTAGACATAATACCGTTAATTGCCTTTTTATCGGAAATTTTTTTAATAATATATCCACTTGAACGCACCGAATTAATAAGCGTATTGTACTCGCCATGTGAGTAAGCATTACAAATATCACAAAATTCCAATGCTTGTATGGATGAAAGGTACTTTTCCATATGATCACTCACATCGTAATATCTGTCGTTAAAAATTTTATACAAATATTGAAAATGATTTTTTTTAGCAATTGCTTTGTTTGTAAGCATCAATATCTTAGATGTAGGACAATATTCTTTTGCTCTACTTATTAATGCATCTATTTTAGATTGATATGCCTCCTTTTCCTCATCAGAGCTACGAATATTAGGCTTTTTTTCACATACAGAATATAAAACTTTTGCAAATCCATGGCGAGACTCTGTAGATTCGACTTCACCTTTTACATCAATTTTAAGTGCAACCTCCTGTTTTAACCCATCTAATCGCAATTGATTAACAAAATCAATAATCTCAAATGCACAACGGTAGTTATCAGGCTTTGGAATAGAAACTAAATAACTATCGATATATTCATCAACATTACCAATACCATCACTATAAATTGACTGCATACTGTCACCAAATAAGCACAGTGTTAACTCGCTATTCTGTGAAACGTTAAGTAAATCACAAACTATGTCAGCATTAGTATCTTGATATTCATCAATAAATATATAGTCATAACGATCTGCAATCATCTTTGACAACAAAGGATATTTACTTATTAGTAGATGAAAAATTTTTAACAAACCATCATGGCCAAATGTTAAATCTTTTAAACTTTCGAAACTTGTATCATTATATCCTACCAAAGAGTAATCTTTTGAAGCAATTTCTTTTCTAATCATTTCATTAATATACGCAATATCACCGTTTAAAGCTGTATTAAACATCATAGGGTTTTTATCATATTCCCGTTTACCTTTTACTTTATCAACGGATTGACGAGTCATTTGATAATACCTATCAGCGTATTTTTCATATAAATTCTTATAGCGTTCATACTCATTTTTCTTATAGTCTTTATCGGAAATTTCATCAGTTTTTTCAGAAGTTACAAATTCAGGAATATAAAACAACTCGCCTATAACTGTATGTATGTTTTTCTTATAATCCTTAATTAAACTATTAAGAAAAGAATGGATTGTTGATACCGGAAAAGCATTTCCTGTCCTACTTAATATTTCATTAACAGCAACATTGGTGTGAGTAATACACATTACTTTTGCTTTAGGATTAGATTGATTAATATATACCAACAATTCTTTTAATGTTTCCGTTTTACCACTTCCTGCACCACCATGAAGTACAAAACTTCTTTTATCATTAATACAAGTTTTACACCGTTCTATTGCAGGAATTACTGTTCCTGTAGCCATTTTAAGCCCTCCATTATGTATTTAGGGGTTGTCCATTCGACTGTCTCGTTCGTATAAGCAATGTAAAGCAATGATGATGCGAAATCTGATTTCTTATCAATTATTTCTATAGCCAAATTATAGATATCACTATTTTTATCAATTTCATCTTTGTTTTTCAAACCTAATAGTTGTGACTTTTGATCTTTGAGTTGTTGTAAATTTACATTTATAAATGCATCTTCAAAACTTCTTGGATAATATTTATTTTCTTCGCACTGATAACTTACATTCACATAAGCACTTATACACTTTTGAGTGTGATTTATTAAATTTGTAAACCATTTTTTGTGTTCCTCACTATCATACACAAACTCTGGAGCCTCATAGTAGTATTTAATCGTTGCATTAGACGTGTTGCAACAGTCCTCTTCCGATGCACTACATGCAGGGTAAGTTATTTTTTCATCACTTTTTCGATGAACAGTATCTATATCAGTAATTATAAGCGTAGGTATTTGAAGAAATTCGATAAAATATCTGAACGCTCTTGCATTGGCGCCAGCTTGAATAACAGAAATATTTTGTGCCGATAAAGGCATATACTCAGATTTATACGTTTCATCTTCATTTTCTTTCTTTTCTTCTTCAGATTTTCTTTTTGAATCGTATTGATTTATAAAATAATCAATTAGTATACCTTCCGATATACCTTCAATAAAAATTGCTTTATCTGCAAAAAACAGTTCCGAAGATTGAACGCTCAAATACTGCTTTAGAAACGCAAATTCTTTTTCTTCTCTTTTGTATTTTTTACTTAATTCATTATAGAAATTCTTGATTTCTATATTGCCACCATTTTCGCCATTATTTAAAGACATATATCTGATGTTTTCAAACGGGTGGTTTGAAACTATATGCGGAGAATGGGTTGAAATTATGGTTTGCAAGTTAGGCACTTGACTTAATAATTTTTCAATTTTTTGAGCAAAGATATACTGAATTTGAGGATGAGTATGTGCTTCCGGTTCTTCAATTAATAACAATTTGATGTCTTTGTTATTAACTTTAAATGCCTCTTTCTTGATCTCTATGCTCAAAAGTAAAAATAAAATGTTCATATGCCCCAAACCATTAAAATTTTCTGGCAACCGTTGAGCTACATCCCCATACACAACTTCTGAAGAATCATTTACAATTTCTTTTGCCTTCAAATTAGAAACAACTTTAAGATTTTTCATATTTAAAAACTCACTAGCGTTCAAAAGAAAATTGTCAAAGAATTTTTCATAATTTTTTTCTAACTCAATATCCATTTGGGATATTAAAGAGTTTATTTCTTCAAACTTATCAGTGGCATTTATAGTTTGCTTATTAAAATAGTCGGTTGTGAGTTTTGAAAGAATTTTTGAACCACTATTTTCTTCGGAACTAGCAACATTTCGTTTCGCATGAATAATATCAAAATCAATTAACTTATCAATATCCTTGAAATCCTTCTCTATGAGTTTGTACCTGTTCTCTGTTAACAAATCATCTACTGAATTAAAAGTATACACTTTCTTTTGCAAATATTCTTTAATGTGATTAGTTATAAATTTTTTTATGGGCATAGAGCCTCTGTTTTTTATTCCTTCCAGCATCTTATCTTTCTTTATTGAACACTCGAAGAGCAAATTTACAATCCTACATTCAGGATCAAGATCAAGTATAAATTCAGATAAGTGACACAAATTGTCATTTTCATCATATTCAATACTCATTATCAGTTGAATTGCTAAATCATTTACATCTGTTTTATCATCAACATTAAAAAGATTATCCCTTAAATTAATAGAAAAATCATTGAAATTGAAACTTCCATTTTTTAAGAATTTTTCTATTAGCACCATAAATGAAGTTTTTCCGGTATTATTTCTTCCCAATAACAAGCATAAATCTCTATTAAAATCCATGACAGTATTTTGTAAAATTCTAAAATTCTTAATTGCTATCTTTGTAATACGCATTTTATCTCTCCTTATAGGTTATCAATAAAAATATTAGCATTATATTAAAATCTCTTACTTATAATTTATCACACTTACAACCCGTAAAGTCCTATGTACACTGATTTTTATAAATTCACAGCAATACAGGTTGTCGTAATCAACAATCCAACCTTGTTTATATTTATACTAGATACTATAATTTTATTTATACCTGCTTATTTTACAAGAAAAGGTAAATCTTAACCTTATAAATAATCATCAATCATCTATACCATATTTTTACTTTCATATGATCATTCTACTTTCCAATAAATGATAACTTCTAATTATCATTTATAAATTTGTGTTAAAAAATATATAATAAATGAAAATCAAATAAATAGGAGGGATTATATTGCAACTTAATACAATAAATTCATTAGAGTCATCATATAAACTCTTTTCAACACTTCAGACAAAAAATTTTAACTCAATAGAAAAGCCACCTAAAATAGCCCAAAATACTGATTTTGATTCAAACTTTCCGGGTATGTTTATTGATAAACCTATTTACACACACTGCAATTTTGTAGGTAGTATATTTGAACGTCCAGCCGGAGAATTAAGCCAGTTTATTTCTTGTGGGTTATATGACTGTAAAATTATTAATGCAGATTTTCGTTATTGTAATTTTGAACACACATTATTTGAAAGTAAAGATAATGTATGTTCTATTTCTAATAGTAATCTAAGCTATGGAACTCTCATTAATACTAATTTTATCAGAGTATGCATTGAAGGAACCCCATTTAAGGAAATGTTAATAGATTCCTGTTTATTTGAAAATTGTGAAGTCAATTCGTTTGGGTTTGAAAGAACAACAATAAGGAATTGTCAATTTAATAATATAGATATGAGTAAAATTGTTTTTAGATTTTGTGATTTTGATAATGTAAAATTTAAAAATGTAGTAATACACATTTTAGATCTTGCTAAAAACTATGGATTAATCAACGAATTAAAGAAAAATGGGTGTGACATAAAAATATTTTATGGACAAAACAATTACATGTCTTTAGATGCAGCTCTTAAATTATTACCAAATTTGTTGTTATATTATTTCAATGAAAAAGAGTATTACTACGTAATTAACATATTAATGTTAGAGGAAAGATATGAAGAACTTTGGTCGGTATTATCCGAAGCTTTTGAATATGAAATTTTATGTAACGATTTCGCAACTCTTCAAGATTTATGCTCATTGGTTGTAAAATTAAACGTTTTTGATCAAGACGAATTAAAGCAACTATATAATTTAATAACACTAAAATCATCTCCAAATAAGATGCCTCGACATCAATTAAAGAGCTATGTGTCTTATTTAGAAAATATAAAAAATATACTATTAGAAAATCCCAACAATCTTCCAACAGCACATATTAATATTTTAACCAATATTAAACCGGGAGAAATAAAAAAAGTAGCCCCATTGTTAAGCACAATAGAACATAATATTTCTAAGACCTATCCTTCGATTAATCCTAGAATCCAAATCTCACATCATTCACCATATGATATCGAAGTAATAATCAGTGCATTGTTACCAGAGCTATTAACAGTATGTCAATTGTTTTACTATGGGTTTGGAGGGGTTAAAGCTCTAAAAGACATAATTTCAAGCAGACACGAGAAATTTAATAAGAAAGATATTCACAAAAGGTTAAAGACTGACACAAAAAAAGAAAGCAAAAAAATCGAATCTAAAAAAGTGTCATTAAAATTGGGGATTTTTGAATTTAATTATAGTAGCGAATGCGAAGAAATAGTTGAAAGTATAGAATATTTAATTACATAAAGGTGGTGAATAATTATATCAACCACCTTTATGTATCTACGATTTTTTAGCCTCCGGAACCGCCACCGTTAAATGCTTTTATTTGATCATGATATGAGTTTGTTTTTTCATCAATAATGTTTTCATTACAATCAAAATCATAATCAAAATACGAATCGTAAGATTTAATCATGTAACATCCTCCTTTCAAATTATTATCTCAATCAATATATTGAATGAAACCATGTTGTATAAGATCAATTACAAAATTGTAAATTGGATTCAATTGAGGATTCTCAGACTCTTTAAAGAAGCGTTCTACACTGAAATTAAGTTGAATTTCAGTGATAACATCCCAAATAATTTGTCCTCCCCTAACACATTGATGGTTTACTAGATTATATAGACAGTATAATCCTTCATCGTCCTTAAATAAAGTAGAGTTACGATCTAATGATAGTTTTTGATTCATTTTTAGTGATTGTTTTAGAACAATATTGTTATGTTTCTTCTCAATATTCAATTGACTTCTACTATATTCCCACATTGAATAGAATGAATTAATATCTAAAAGTGTGCTTTTAGATACCAAATAAATTGTTTTCTCATTTGCTTTTCTGCTTGAAACTCTAAAGATTTTATATCAATAGAATTAGTTCTAATTTTCCACATAACACTATTTCCAATAAAATCATGTGGTGCACAGGGATATTCAATAGAAACTATATCATATTTTTCCCAACAGCTATATAAATGACTTGAAGTATCAAGGCTTAATACATTAATATTGTAAGAAAAATACGGATATTTATTGCACAAATAATCAATAAATTTAAATGTCTCGTTTCTTTCTCTTTGGGATTCCGTAGGAAAACCAATTATTATAGGAAAATGAACATAAATTTTCAAATCATTAAAAGTTTTGACAATTTTCTCAGCCAATTCAGTATATGTTTTTAAATCATTTGTTTTATTCATTAAAGTTAACACTCTGTAAGATGCACTTTCAAATCCAAATAAGATATGTTTTAAACCACAGACTGACAGTTTTTCAGGAAGACCGTTTGATAAAATTTCTTTTTCAATACGAGTACGTACATGCCAAGAAAAACGCAATTTTTCTTTAACTAATACATCGCAAAGCTTTTCTAACGTTTTAGCTGGAATGGCCTCATCTATAGACCAAAATTTATTTATACCATGTTTATACAGAGTTTTGAGTTGATTAATAGAATAATCTAAATCCCAACAGTTGTTATTATTTAAATATTTTTTGTTAATTGCACAAAAACTACACTTATTCCAATAACACTTATTATTAGGGAAAAGCTTTAAATTTATTACTTTATTCATAGATATTTCTTCTTGAGATACTGTAATATCTTCGGGAAAGATTATGCTGCTATTGGTACAAATTATTGATTTTCCTTTATCAGGGCTATAAATAATGTTATCGACTTTACTTAAATCTAAATTTTCTAATATGTGCTTTTTTAGTTCATTATATGTTTTTTGGCTTTCGTTTAAAACAATACAATCAAACACTGAAAATAATGCATGGTTATGCTTCAATGTTGGAATTATCTTGGAAAAAGAAAAAAACTCACTATTTTGCTATCAATTGATACAATAAAAACATTAGGATGTTTTTCTCTAATCATCCTAGCAAGACAAAATCCAGAAATGTTTAGACGTCCTTTTATCCATAAAATTTTTATATCATCATAATGAATTTTGGGTATGATTTTATCATTTATAAACGAATAGTATGGATTAGTATATTTAAGAATACTTTTCTTTTTTAGTTGTTCTGATGAGAACTGATCATGTTTATATCCTTCATAAATAGTTAATTCAAATGGATATGAATATAAATATGTATGCATATGACATACCATTTGAAGAGTTTCTAGATATTGAAAACAAGTTTTACTATCCAAATTTTGAAATTTTATATTGTTTATTGCATTTATAAATGATCTTATAAAGGCTGATGGATTACTTTTTATAGCTTGCAATTTTGTGGAATATATACTATCTAAATGGCATAATCTATCAATCATATTTTTAACATTACTAATCTCAAATAACTCTGACCAGAAAATAGCATTTACATTAATAAAACCATTATTTTCATAATTCTGGTATGAGTATTCTTCTAAATTATACAATTGATTATATAACCCACCAATTTGGTTAATAATTAACTCATTGTACATAATTTCTTCTCCCAAATTCCAAGATTTGAAAATTATTAGTTATCGGCATATAGATAATTAGAAGTTATCCTTTATTCATTATTTTCAGATAAGGTCAATAATACATTTCTGTTAACAAAATACGCTACACATCTTACATTCAACTGGTGTATGTCTATGTAGTACTTAATCTCATTCTAAGAAAAAAGTATTAAGCCTTAACTAAATCTATATTTCGGGTACATAATATAAAAATATTTATAATCACCCTTTATGGTGTCAATTATAACATAATTTGACAAATATTTAAATAACTTTTACGCAAATCAGTTATAAAATTTCACATAGTGTTTTTATGCATTTTGTATAATACAATTTTGTTTATTGCTCAATAAATAAAATTTTTAGGCAAAATAAATATAGATATTTGAATAGACTTTCTTTGTTTTCTATTGCATAATAATTTTATTAAATATAAGGAGCTATATGCGATGGAAATAAAAAATGTACAAGCAAATAATCTAACAACTGATTATCTAAACTTCTGTATTTCAAGGAAAAATCTCGATCAGAAAACGATAAAATCATACACTATTGATTTAAGGCAGTATTTTGAATTCACTATGGAATCTGCTATTGAATGGACAAACAAAAAATCCATTGAGCAATATATAAATTTACTGCACTGTAAGTACAAACCTAAGAGTGTTAAGCGTAAAATTGCTTCGCTAAAAGCATTTTTTCACTATCTTGAAATTGAGGAACTTATTGATATTAACCCTTTTCATAAGATACAAATCAAGTATAAAGAACCCTTTATTCTCCCAAAAACTATTCCCATAAATAATATTGAACAAATTATTAGGTTTGCTTATCTACAACTTACCAAAGCGAAAACTGAGTATGCTAAAAAAGTTGCTCTGCGGAATGCACTCATACTTGAGTTACTGTTTGCCACCGGAATGAGGATTTCAGAATTATGCACACTCACGACTTAACAAATTGATTTTAATGATTACATAATCAAAATTTACGGAAAGGGCTCAAAAGAACGCCTGATTCAAATCTGCAATCAAAATGTTCAGGAGTTGCTCAAAAAGTATAATCAATAATTTAAATTTGAAATAACAACCAACAAATTTTTCTTTATAAATAGACTCGGCAACCGTCTATCTGAACAATCTGTTCGTAATATGATTACCAACTATGCAATCGGTGCAGAAGTGCCGCTGCACATTACTCCGCATATGTTTCGTCACTCTTTTGCAACTCTACTGCTTGAAGAAGATGTTGACATACGCTATATTCAACAAATGCTAGGTCACAGTTCCATTACAACAACGCAGATTTACACGCATACGAGCATTAACAAACAGAAAAACATCCTTTCTGCCAAACATCCGAGGAACAAACTTGAAATCGGGATATAAAAAAGCCTTGCGAGCGTTTTAACTCACAAGGCAATCAGAATATTTTATTCATTTTTATCAAAATCATTTTCTATTACATCGGAAATAAGGTTTGAAAAATCAACTGCATTTTTGGCCGTAATCACAGGTTTTCCTGTTCTTTCCTCAATATCTTTTCGTGCATTTCCGGCGACTTCTCCGCCCTCTTTTGCAACACTTCTGTTTTCAGAAAAAGACTGAGGATTCTTCTCTTTGGAAATCTCGGTTGTAGTAGCTTCTGCCAACATATTTAGAACCAATTCAAGCGTACTCATATTATCTCTCAAATTTTCCTTTTTAAGTCCTTTGAGATTTTTGTACTGCCGAGTTGTCATTCCTGACCAAGCTTTTGTGATTTCATCAGTCAGAATTGCATATTCTACACCCTGCTTTACACCACGAGAATCCCATTCATCAGTAAGCTCTTTTCTTACCTGTATAGCCTGAAGTCTTTGATTTATCCACTCTCTGCTATATCCTTTTTTCAGGTATGTTTCAAGGGCTCTCTCTATGGTAAGTTCAGGGTCTATGGTTTCTTCTATCCGTTCTTTGCCAATTTCAGCAAGCCACATTTTAAAAGGTTCTGCTTTAGGCGAAGGAATTGACTGTATTATTCTCAAAAGTTGCTCTGTATTTGCAACATCAGTGTTATAGTTCTTTCCGTCTTTAGGAGATGGCATTTTCAGTTGTACGATATTATCGTACAACTGGTTTGCTCCTTCAGCTTTAAGCTTTCGCTTAAGATCGCTCCAGTAACGACGAGGTTCGTTACTGTCAGTCAGAACTGAAATTACATCAACTATGGAAAAATACCATTCTTCTTCCGACTCATTCCACGCAGTACGAATCTTTTTATCTTCAAAAATTTGTATCTTATTTTCTTCGCTCATATATCTTCACCCACTTCTAAGCTGAAAATATTATAGCAGAATAAATTTGTAAATTCAATCTATAAGTCTTTATAGAGATAAGAATTGTTCATAATTAAGGTCGAATATAATCTCTAATTCATAACCTCGTGATACTTTCACTTCTCTTATGAGCTGACAGACTATCATTTTCTTCTGCTCCATTGTTGAATTGTCAAATTCGTCTGCCCAAGTTCTGAATTGTGAATAATAAAAATCAAGCTTACCCATCGCATTTTGCTGATTGGCAAGCTTGTACTTTATATCACTTAATTCAATTTCTTTTTTATGTAGTAAATCGTTTGTATTATCAATAGACGTTGACAGCATATCGGGTGTGAAACGGCTTTCACCGAGGAGTGATCGTCCTATTTCGGCAGATAATTCCACTACCTGTCTTTTAAGCTTTTCAATATCCTTTTCAAGCTTTGTATGCTTTCTCCTATACTCCGATATTTCGGATTTGTAGCGTTTTTCCAGTGCTATATCTTTTGGCGTTGATTTGATTTTGGCGAGATAATCTCTCAATGTTGCAAGTACAGCACCGTCAATTCTGTGCGCTACATAAGCCGACTGCCCGTCACATGCACCTCTTTTCATCGCTTTATTGGTACATATATACCTCTGTCTGCGAACTCTGTACTGACTTCCGTCTGCCCTGTCGTATCTGTCGATATAGCTTGTTGATACTATCTTCTGACCGCAGTGGGCACAGTATATATTTCCCGACAGCAATGTACTGCCTTTGGTAGTCCTTGCTATCTGTTGCTTTTCCTCATTCTTTGATGAGCGTTGTTTCAGTATAAATTGTGCTTGTTCATATACATTTTCATCAATGATGTGAAGTTTTTCAATATACGGTGATTCAACACCGCCTGATACAAGATAACCGCAATATAATCTGTTCTTAAGAATACGATTAACCGTATTACATTGAAATTTGCTGTTATTATGGGTTCTGATTCCGTGACTGTTCAGATAGTCAGCCATTCGATATGAACCATAACCCTCTTTGACTGTCATTTCAAATATCTTCTTAACTATCGGAGCTTCATCATCGTCAATAACTATGTCCATAAGCTCTTTTCCCTTTTTATTGATTTCACCGCTTTTTATAAGTTTGTAACCGAAGGGTGCAACACCTCCGGTAAATTTGCCGTCTAATGTCATCTGGTTAAGGCGAGTTTTAACACGAGCTGACGTTTTCTGACTTTCACCGTTAGCTTGCCAAAATCGTATGTAATTCATAAGCTTGTCCACATGATTATCCAAACGCTGTTCGCCCTCATTAACGCTCCACACCTCTATTCCGTGCTTAATAAACCATTCGACAACAAACGGGGTTTCATCATCAATTCTGCCTATTCTGTCGAACATAAAGACAAGGAGCACATCGAATTCTTTCTTTTCTGCGGCGGCTTTCAAATCCTGAATAGCATCTCGGTCGCTTGCCGAAACCTTAAATCCCGACACGCCCTTTTCCTGAAACTCTTTCAGAATTGTCCAGCCATTGCGCTCTGCGAATTCTCTGCACGAGGTTTTCTGCATTGGGATATCATCTTTATCAACCTGACCTTTAGTTGATACTCTGTACAAGCAATATACTCTTTTCATTTTATCACCCTTTCATACGATTTTTGCAAACCAACAATACTACATAATTCCTATAATATCCAGCAAATCTGAAAAATAACTTAAAGAAATTCAGCATCCAATCTGAGCTTTCATTCTGTTTTCAAATGTATCCAAAAGATTTTCAAGAACATTTCTTTCAACCTGTAAATTTCTGTTTTGGGAAAAGCAAATGGTAACCTTGCAGTCGTTTATAACAGATTCTATTCTGTGTTCTGAATCAATGTTATTTTCATTTATATAGTTTTCGTTCAAATTATCACCTGTTCCTTATTTTTTGTCATCTATATTATCTTTCATCTGCTCATCAGCTTTTGCCGCTGCATTGCACAGGCACATAACGCAAACACCGATAAAAGCACCGACAAAAAGGCCAATAATAAATCCTAACATTTTAACACCTTCTTTCAGTAATTTTCTTCTCTTTGGACGTTTGTCCATTTAATTTTCCTCCAATCAATCTGAATTTTTATTAATTCAGATTGATTGGAGGACTTCTGTTTTAAAAAAACATAACTGCCCTTTCTGCTTTTAACGCAAAAGAGGCAAAAAATAATGCCGACAGGTAATAGCATTAAAAGCTATAACTTGTCGGCATTTATATTCTTATTTTTAATTACGAACAATTATCCTCAATAATATTTCCGTCCTTTATCTCAATAACGCGTTGACATTGATTGGCTATTTCTAAATTGTGTGTTACTATAACTATTGTAATTCCATTCCTGTTTAAATCAAAGAGCATTTTCACTATTTCTTCCGATGTTTTACTGTCCAATGAGCCTGTAGGTTCATCGGCAAATATGTATTCTGGGTTTGTAACCAAAGCACGCGATATAGCTACCCTCTGTTTTTGACCACCGGAAAGCTGTGATACTTTTTTAGCTTTCAGGGACGCAATTCCTGTTTTCTTTAAAGCTCTCATTACTGAACCTTTTTTATCCTTTATTTTTTTATTAAAATATAAGGGTGTCATTACATTTTCAAAAACAGTAAAATCATCAATCAATGCAAAATCCTGCAATACTATTCCAATCTTAGAACTTCTAAGCTTTGATTTTTTACTTTCGCTAAGTTTATTGATATCAATATTATCAAGATAATATTCTCCGTCAAAATTATCAATGCATGACATAATATGTAATAATGTGGATTTACCCGCACCGCTTTCTCCTATAATTGCAACCGTTTCTCTATCGTCAATTTTTAGGTTTATGTTGTTTAACGCATGAACCATATTTTTTTTCCCTTTTAAATATATCTTGTTCAAATTTTTAATTTCAATCATAGTTGCCTCCGATTATCTTTTATATTTAAAAACTTCTATAGGTGGGTTTTTCTTTAATATTCTATAAGGAATTAACGATAATGATAACAGTATCATAATTATAGCTATTATAGCAATATAATTAAGCCAACACATACTTTTTTGCATAACAAAAATAAATATTACAAAGAATACAACCAATGTCAGAACAATATAGATAACAGTATATAATAAACTTATCAAAAAACATTTTTTGGTTGAAGCACCGCATAGATATAAAATGGAATAAAAATAAAGATTCTTATAAGTAGAAATAGCAATGCAACCTATCATTCCAAACAGCGAAACTAAAGATAAAGTTAAAAGAATCGGACCTAATGCTCTAACTCTTGCATAAGCATCTTCTTTTCCGTTTTCTAACACATCAAAAAAAGTTCTGACATAATAATAATTACTAAACAGTTTATAAGCTTCATTTAAATCGTTTGAATTTTTTAAAACTATAGCTTCAGTCATTCCGGTACTAATAATTTCTTTTGGCAAATAATTATATAATGTTAATAACGGAATTTCAAATGATTCATCTGCTTTGCCTAACATATCTTTTGTATTCAATTCTGTACCACCGTTATTAAAAGTACAGTAGTAGGAGGTTTTTAATATACCAACAATCTTTCCCGTAAAACCATTTTCTGAATCAATATCAATTATGTCACCAATATTAAAATGTTTATTTAAGGAATAAGGTATTACTACAGGAATGTTTTTTAAATCATCTGTACACTCGTTTAGCCATGTTCCTTCTAATAATTCGGGAGTATAATCATTTACAAATTCATTGCTATATCCATAAAGAGTATATTCTCCTAAGTAAGCTACCCCACCCAATTCACAATAATCTATTGAATTTTCAGGTAATTTATTTAATAATCTTTCCGGAACAGAATTACCGCCATTATCAACTATTATTCCGTTTATATTTGAAAGTCCACTGCTAATGTACTCATCAACTGTAACAAAGTAACTATTTGCAGTAACTAAAATATCGCTTAATAATAAAGTGGAAGCAACTAATTGTATTATTATAATTATGCTCATTAATATATTCTTACAGAAAAGATGGTATGAAAATTTAATTAACTTCATTATTTTGTCACCCCAATCTTTTTTCGGAAATAGATATATTTTTTACATATTTTGAAATTACAGGAGCACTAGTAATAATAATAACTATAAAGTACACTATAATCATACTAATGTAATCATATATTCCTAAGCTGTATGTAAAATCCTCATATTGTACATATTCAATTATGCTTGGCAAGACACATCTTGAAAAAATACATCCACATACAAATGATATTAAAGCAATAATGAAAATTACATTAGCTAAGAGAAAAATGCAAGTTGTTTTTGTCGCACCGTTCAATCTATAAATATAAATAATTTTGTTATTCTTTTCTAATATATATAAATAGACAAATGCTACATTTATCATTGATAACAAAAATATTCCTATATATATAATAGTAGTAGAATCATTCCATAAGCTGTCAATATTTTTTATTCTTTCCGGATAGATTATTTCTGCATTTTCAAAGCATTCCGTCAATTGAGAAATAATTTTATTATTTTCATCGTCATCAGGATATTTATCTAAAACAATTGATACAGATTCATTATTATGCTTCACATCATTTATAGACGATATAGGTAATATATTATAACCGCCAACTGAATATGTACCAATTACAGTATATTTATCATTACATATTGATATTTTATCCTCTTCTATCACACCTTCATCACCTGATATTATTACATGTTTGTTTGTCACAAATTCGTCTTGGTTGAAATATCTACCATGCTTAATGTGATTGGGATAGTAAAGATAGTCAAACATTATTCTTGTATCATCAATATTAGCTTTTATGGAGACTGCATTTAATTCTAAATCACACTTATTATTAAAATGCTCTATCTCTTTTAGCATCATATTATCATCGATGAATGCACCATTAAACGATACAGTATAGGTCTTAGAATTATCATATTTTTTATTTGCATTTGTATAGCTTGCAAAATACGAAAACACAAAAAGAGATGCAAATATAGATATTATCTGTATTAAGCAAAGAAATCCAACCAATAACTTATTATTTTTTAAAAAATGCCAAAAGATTTTAATTGATAAATTTAACATTAGCTTTATCCTCAAAAGGGTGCCCTTATAGTATAAGGACACCCTCAACTTGAATATCTACTTATGATTGAGTTCCCACAACATTGTATATTAATGTATTTCTGTTATTGCTCAACGTGAAAATGTGTTTAGTGCTACCAACAGTAGTACCGTAGCCTGCCTCTTTGTTTACATAATTTGAAGAAGAACCGCTTGCGGCCAAGTCACCGTTTGTTTTATAAATATAAACTTTGACATTTGTTGATTTTAAACCGCTGCTGCTATTAATTTTGGAATAAGCGGTATCAGAATATGTAGGGAAAGTACTGCCTTTCCAATGTTGTGCGGTGACTGTTGCACTACCTCCACCAGAAACCGAAAGCGATTTTGTATGCTTTTTCTCAGTCTGATCGGACTTACTAAGTATGTACGATCCCGAACTTGTTGTGGTTGCAGCTGATGCACTAAAACAACCTAATACTATCGTTGAAACCATTAGTATACAAAATCCTAATAAGAACATTTTCTTTTTCATTGTAAAGCCTCTTTCTTTTTAATATATTTATAATTTTTCGCAAATTATTAAAACATCGGAAACTCCTCCTTCCTGAGAATACAATAAATAATTTCTTTTGTATTTATGTTCTTCATTTATATTTGTTGAGTTTGTCTACAGTAACCTGAAATCATAAATGCTTAGTTTAATCCTAGTTTAATTTGTAATTTGGACTTTTCTCATTAATAACACCAAGGTGCTCATTATAACTCCGCATATCAAAGAGTACCCTATGTTTCTGAGTTCTGTTAAAACACAAAATAATGATATGATAAATATACAGACTGAAATTAAAACAGCTAATGTTTTGTACCACTTTTTCTCGTAACTATTCAATGGATTGTTTTCTGTGTCAAGAGGGGACATTAATATTATCAACACCACACAAAGCAATTCAAATATTATGAGTAAATAAGTAAATATATTACCAACACTATTTGCATATTTAATTAAGCACAACATTATTATGCTTGAAATAACAGAAAACGCATAACACCTGACCGGCGTTTTAGCGTGATAGCCGCCTGCAAACTTACGGATAGCTATAAAAGAAAAATAGAAAACTAAACTTTCAATAAATAAATTGAAACATAAACCTATTATCATAACAGTTGCAATATGTATTAATGATGATAAAATAATATTAACAGCATATTCGTAAAGTTCTTTATCTTCGTTTTTTATAAGGTCGTTTGATACAAAAAACTCTATGAGTTTCGAACTAAACTTTTCCATTACTTTATCTTTTTAAATGCATCAAGTTTTGTTGGAGCCTTAGGCTGATACATTACAAAGCAAGTGGACGTATTAGCATTTATTGAAAGTGCTAATGTAAAACAAGCAATAATTGCAGGTGAAATTTTGCAGATAATGGTTTTAATTGTCTTCATAGTATTATTTCCTCCTTTTGTTGGAATTTTAACACATATTAAAAATAAAAACATAATTTTTGCAAAAATGATATCAATTTCATTCAAAGTGATGTATTTTTCTAATTATTTCGTCAAAAATAAAAAATTTATACCTAAAACAATGACATTTTTTGCAATATATGTTATAATTATGTCATAATTCACGGGAGGTTTTCCTTTTGAAAGTATTGATTTGTGACGACGACAAATATATTGCCGATGAAATACAAAGCAAGCTGACTGAATTTACGGATAAGCATAAAATATATTTTGATATTGATGTGTTTTACAACGGCGTCGCTCCTATGAAAAGCGATGCCAGTTATGATATGGCGTTTATCGACATTGAAATGCCGCAGGTAAACGGGCTTACTTTGGCGGCTCATTTAAAAGCTTTTAATCCCAATATAATTATTTTCATAATTACTTCCCACGAGTCTTATCTTGACGACGCAATGGATTTGGATGTGTTTCGCTATCTGTCAAAGCCTATTGACAATGACCGTTTTTTCAGAGCATTAAATACGGCTATTAACTATTATCATTCCAATACTCAAATAATAACTCTTGAATACTATGACGAGTATTATTCTGTTTTCACAAGCGATATAGTATATATAACTATTGAAGAAAGAAAGGCTGTTATTATAACACGGCAGAAGAAGTATTATACAAATAAAAAATTAAGTTATTGGAAAGAAAAACTAAAGGATTACGATTATTTTGCACAACCGCATTACAGCTATCTTGTTAATCTGAGGTATGTCTCGGATTTTAATAAGACTCAGCTTAATATTAAAGTAGATTTAAAAACTGAAACTCTACCTATATCTCAAAGGAACTATTCAAACTTTAAAAAGGCATATTTTGCATACATAGGGGTATAAAAATGGTATATACAATTTGCTATGCACTTATTTTTCTTGCAGAAATTCTGATATCACTATTTTATTTTGAAAACAAATTTGAAAGAAAGGCAAGTAAAAAGTTTCTGATAATCTCATTACCGACAGCTTATACAATTCTGTACTTTGCAAGGCTGTTTAATATAACCGTTGTAAATATGCTCGCATTTTTTGTCTGCAATTTCTTTTTGCTTCGTCTTTGCTACAAGGCAAAAATAAAGTCCGCAATATTCCATTGCAGTATACTTTTAGTATTTAATGTTACTACAGAATTTGTTGTTATGTTATTTTCAGCTGCCATACTCGGGACTGAACTACTCGCCTGTCTTGATAATTCGGTAAACCTTATTTTTCAATCAACCATCAGCAAACTGCTTTATTTTTCTTCAATGTATATACTGTCTAAGGTATCATCAAATGAGCGTCGTAAGGAAAGTCCTGCTACGTCGCTTATGCTGTTTCTTCTGCCAATATCAAGTACTCTGATTATATATGCAATATTATATTCACTTGCAGAATATGAATTAGGACAAGTCTTTTTAACCTTGCTTTTAATCGGCATAGTGGTGTTGCTTTTTTCAAACATAGCGGTGTTCTGGGTTTATGAATTCACTCTGAAAACTCAGAGCCGCAATATGGAATTGGAATATGAAAAGCAGAAACTAAAATCTGCAGCTGAGTATTACGATTTACTCAATGAGCAAAATGAAAACTCAAAAATTGTTATGCACGACATAAAACGGCATTTAAACGCCATTAAGAGCATCGCCAAAGACAAGGCTGTTACAGAGTACATAGACGATTTTATTGAAGACTTCAGCATAAATAAATCTGTTGATTACTGCAACAATCCTATGGCCAATTCAATCGTCAACAGGTACAAATCCTTCTGTGACAAGTTCGGGGTGAAGATGAATATTGACATCAGAAGTGCTGATTTTAGCTTTATGAGCGAACCCGACATAACTGCTCTGCTTGACAATCTGCTTGAGAACGCAGTTGAAGCGGCACAAAATACAGAGAACGGATTTATAGATTTTTCGGCTTTCGTCCGCAAAAATAAATATCTGTCAATACAGCTTACAAACTCGGTCAAGAATATTGTAGCCGTCAAGAACAACCGCATAGCATCATCAAAAAAATCTGACGCAATACATGGAACGGGACTAAAAAGCATTAAAAGAGTAGTTAAAAAATATGACGGTGAAATAAATATGAAATTCAATGAGGATGATATGACCTTCACCTCAAACATTGTGTTTGAAATTCGGAGATAACGCAGTAATCGAATCATATAATTCCTTGACTAATGAAATGCATTATATAATGAGAAATTCCAATACCTAATAATACTGATATCAACAAGATGAGATCTAATTGATGGAATTAAGAATCGGAAAGAAATTGCAAATATAAAAGTTTTGCAGTTGGATTTATTGTTATTATTTTTGCCTATTAAACATTTTATATAGCAAGCTACTTTTACCCCCATGTTCACGGTAACACTGTTCAGTTACGATTTATCTAGGCTTTTTCGAGTTTTATAATAATCATGTAAGTGCTTAAGTATCGCTCTTTAGAAATAAATTATATTTTCTTAGACTTATATAATCTATCTGCATTGATACTATTGTCTGTTTCAACAATTATTTATGTAATTTTGATGTTAAAAATCAAATTATAGTATCAGGAAAAGGAATATCTAATGAAATGTTTTAAAAATCGCTATAACAATTTATCATATATAATTTTCACAATACTATCTTTGTTTTCAATAAGTCTGATTTTTAACAATAATGTATGGTTTGATGAAGCTTATACACTGTCGCTAATTCAGCACAATTATTCCGAAGTAATTGAAATATTAAAATCGGATATGCATCCTCCTCTATACTTTATATCTCTGAAATTCTTCTGTGAGATTTTCGGTTATTCGATTTTAGTAACTAAAATTTTTTCGGTACTCGGTTACATTGCAACGCTTTTGCTTGGCTGTGCCGTGGTTAAGAAGCATTTCGGTTCGGATACATCAATGGTATATATGCTTACTATAGGGGCAATTCCTATGTCGCTTTATTTCAGCGTTCAGCAGAGATCGTATCAATGGTCCATATTTTTTGTTACACTTTGCTTTACGGAAGCTTTGCTGTTTCTTGAAAATCACGGGACGCGGCATTGCGTTATATTTGTTATCACCGCTTTGTTTGCCGCGTACAACCACATTTACGCTTTGCTTGCGGTCGGCGTGATTTTCATTTTCGTGAATATCTATGCTTTTGTAAAAGACGGAAAGCTGATAAAAGCAATCATAATATCTGATATAGCTATGACGGTGGGATATTCTCCGTGGATTATCCCACTGTTATATCAAACCGAGGCGGCTGCCGGTAGCTTCTGGCTAAAAGGAGTAGAACCGCTTTCGGTGGTTGTGTTTGCATCGGGAATTGTTATTTCGACGCTGATACTCGCCAAAAAGGAAAACCGCAGGTTATCTGTAATATTTGCGATAACCTGCGTATTAAGCGTTCAGGCGATAGGTCTGCTTGTGACAATTTTCATTCGCCCCTTTTACATAGCGAGGTACAGCGTTGTTATATCGGGAATTTTCGCGCTGCTTGTCGCTTTCGGCACACAACATATAAAAGAAAAAGTTAAAAATATTATTTGCATATTGCTTTGCGCACTTAACGTAGCCTGTCTTATCGGCACGGGAATATTTGAATACAACCCGTCAATGAATAATTTTTTCAACCGCTTTGATGAAATAGCTTCTTCAACAGATACATTTTTATATTGCGACAGCTCATTCGGAATTTTGTCATATTATTATCCCGAAAACACGCATATCTGCACTTATTACGAACCGTGGTTTTCGGCTTTTGACAATGTTGATTGTGTCAATAAAAAGGATATTGTAAATGATATTGATTTTGATAATACGGTTTGGTTTGTTAAGAACGAATTAACCAAGACGCCTGATTACATAAAAGATAATTTTATTTTGGAATTAACGGATACATTCAAATGTGATTTCAATACCTTTGAGGTGTATTCGATACAAAAATAATTTTAATTCTAAATTTCATGCACCTAATTAATTTAACATAAACAGCAAACTGCTCTTACCGCCGTGTTCACGGTAGCGTTGCTGTGTTGTGACAAATCCTGCATTTCGCAAATCTTTAATAGCTCTGCGAACAGTAGCAGGCGACAGCTTTATGTCGCCTGCTATTTTGTTTACTGAGGGCCAGCATTCGCCGTTTTTATTAGCTCGGTCGTGGAGGTAGGTATATACGGCAACGGCTCGGTGAGGCAAGTCCATTTGATACAGAAAAGTTAATCTACTCATTGCTGTTATCCCCCTGCGTTGGTCTTTCGGTTCTTATGACTACTTTTCTTTGCTTGTCTGCATTCTGTTCAACGCTTGAATTTTCGGGTTCTTCTGTTGACTCATCTTTCTGTTCAGAATCAATAGTATTTTCACTATCGGTTTGTTCAGTGTTTGGAGAGGTTTTAAGATTTTCATTTTTCTTCTTTTTCTCACTGCTTGCCTCATCAAAATCCGAATCAGTTGCAGGCTGTTCAAGATAGTGAGGATAGTATTTTTGAATTATGTTATTGAACAACTCTGAACGGTTGGCATAGTGAACTTCACGATTTCCGTTTTCCATGACCTCATACTTTTCTTCAAATTCTATGCCCCATTTAAAGAAAAGCTTTAGCTTAACTTTCATCGGATAAAATCCTGTTTTCATCACTACAAACGTTCCTTTTGGAAGTGACTTCAACTCATCGGGAGTCATCAATGGTCGTTCAATCATTTGCAAGGATTGTGACGGATCATTCTTGCTCCTGCTTACAGAACCTGACATAACAGTTCTTGAGCCGAGTGCTTTTGACAGCACCTCAGCGCTTGTGCTGTTGGGAGCAAAGCCGCCGAAGATGGTCAGCTGTGTGTTGTCGATAATTACATCAGCACCCTCTTTGCCGTAGTTGCGTTCAAGCTGTGCAAAGGATTGAATGATTGGTACTATCTGCAACCGCCTTGAACGGGAAGCGGAGAACATCATCTCTGCTGAATCAATCTTTGGCAGAGTGCCGAACTCATCGCAGAAGAACACACAGCGTTTTTTCAGTACACCGCCGTTTTCATCTGCAACCGACAGTATCTCACGGTAGAGCTGTTGGATAATGAGTGATACCATAAAGAAAGTGTTGGGGTTCTCTTCCGGCATCACAATGAAGATTGCACATTTTTGATTACAGAATTTTTCAGCGTCTATTTCTGTATCAAAACACAAAAGCTGTTCAAGCTCAGAGTCAAGAAATGCATTCAGCCTTGAAAGTGCCGTACTCATTACGCTTGACATAGCCTGTTCGGCTGTGTTGAGAGACGCCCCTGCAAACCATTTTGCCTTGTGGTCATCGGGAAGATAATCCATTAATAGCTGAAACTGATTTTTGCCTTTCTTGTTGGTCGGAGCAAGTAACTCCTGAATGATTTTGAATACCGAAACAATATGCCTTTCTTCGGATTCACAGAATTCTGAAACAAGCAGAATGGTCGCTGTTAAAAGTCCCTCTGCCGCATCATAAAAGTAAGCGTTCTGTCCAAATGAAGCCGAGTCCATACCGGAAAGAATAATCGTTTTTGAAATGATTTTTGCGTATTTTTCGGCTCTTGCCTTGTAAACAAGCTGTTCGGGTTCGGCTTTGTATAAGTCCATATATTTATTTACGAGGTGGAGAAGATTGTTACCATGGGAGCGTGTGGGATTACGCAAATCTATGACTGAAATTTTGTAGCCGTAATACTTTTCTGCAATCGTTCCGTAGTTGCGAACAATATCGCCTTTGGTGTCGGTTGATAAAAATGACATACCCGTTGCACAGGCATATTCAATACAAGGATAAAGCCAATATGCGGTCTTGCCGACACCTGCCGCACCAATCATCAGAGCATGCACATCTCCTGTATCAACCATTGCTGTTGTTACTTTTTTGCTGTTCTTACAGCCGACAACTATACCTTGTTCAGTTGGTCTGCTGTCGGGATTTGTACGCCATTCATCGGGTTTGAAATCAATCTGATTGTAGGTTCTCTTAATCTCTTTTTTAGTTGCCCAACGAGCCGTGCCGTACTGTCCTTGTCCGACCGTCTTGTTCTTTATGCGGTTCAGGGAATAGTAATTGCCGACCGTTGAAATTATTATGAACAGTGCAAACATTGAACCCGCAACAATAATCAAAGTTATAACACTTGACGGCATATTTCATCAGTCCTTTCACCGTTTAAAATATCCTCATTCCAGTCTTTATGGGTAGGAATGAGGATTTCGCTTTTGATATTCATTGAGTTTAATTTATCGGCTATGCGTTTGTTGGCGGTCTGTCCTGCTTCGTCATTGTCAAAGCAAAGAAAAACATTTTTGATATTCGGATTGTCATTAAGACATTGAAAAAGCACCCTATCCGAAGCGGAGCAGGATGCCGCATAGCTGTGTTCTTTCCAATTTTTCTTGTGCATTGAAATGTAGGAAAGCATATCAATGGGAGCTTCGAATAAAAATAGCTTTTCGCTTGTGCCGTTAAAGTGAAAGCTGTACTCGGGCTGACTGCCTGCAACATTTCCTTTGTACGGATTATTCGTTACAGTTCCTCGCTTGTGAGCATGGCAAGGTTTACCGCTTGAATCGTAACCGACAAATACCGCATTGTGATAATTGGCAGATTCATAAATCATTTTTCTCCTCACAAACTCAAAAAGTACATCCTTGTCAATGCCACGAGTCAACAGCAGATAAGAAAAGACTCTGCTCATTCTGTCATTCCTCGGTGGCAGTTCAAAAAGTTTATGCTCTTTTTCTATGGGTGGTGATGTTATGATTTGACCGCCACAGTTATTCAAAAGCATTTCAACCGCTTCGACATAGTCCTTGTTATAAAATCTGCGAACGAAGTCTATTGCATCTCCACCTTTCTGTTCGTACTGATGATACCAGAGGTGACCTCTGATTGTAACCTTTTGCGAGCCGTCAAGCCATTCATATTCTGACCCTGATTTCCTGACTTTCTCGCCTTGACTGATTAAAAAATTCGCAAGGTCTGTTCGCCTTGCCCGTTCTCTCTGTTCTTTTGTAAAATGAATGTATGTTGATATTGTTATCACTTCCTAGTCTTAATATATTTTCTTTCTGCTGTAATATCTTATATTGGGTAGTTCTTGTCTTATCACAGTGACAGGAGGCACCAGTCAGCGTATGGGTGCAGTTGCCCCCTTGGCAGGACATATACTGCCTATTGATTTTTCAGCAATATAGTAATATGATAATAATGAGTTTAGAATATTAGAGGTGAACGTTTATGAATGTATTTAGTACACTTACTAAAGGTCCTTTTGAAATTACAATAGATAACTTTGTTGATGCTACTCATAAAAAAGAGCCATATTTTCAGGTAGATACTAAAGGAAAAGAAAAGCACTATGCAATATGTCCAGAGTGTGGAAACCCCATTCAAATTATTAATTTGTTTGGGCAAGAATATGAAGAGCAAATAACAAAAAAACGTAATACGCATGCAAGACATACTGGAAAAAATATTTTAGGATTACCCAAACATGATCAATTGAAGTACTTGGGTTGTCCTTTGCATAAAGCTAGTTCTTTTTCTTGCAGACGGCTCAGAAATGATGAGGTTTACAATTCAAATTTACTATCATTAATAAATAAAAATAAATCTAAAATCATTAAAGATATTCGTGAGATAACAGGAATCAATTTTAAAAATGATTATCTTGAGAAAATAATTAAAACCTACATAAACTCAAATAATTATTCTTATTCACACACTCATAGGTTTAATATCCCATACTCTATACTATATACCTCTATGTCTTTGGATTTATTTGGTCGATATCTATTTATCGATAATTGTATTTCTAATGAAATTGAAAGAATTGTAAATTGCAGTGCCAACTTTGAAATAAAAAACATAGAAGATGAAAATAAAAATATTTCAAAAAAGATTGTAAAAAAATCTACTAAGTATCTTCATTTAATACTAAAAGTTTCGCATCATAATATCAAAGCTAAAACACTTCGACTTTCAATTTTAGAATATGAAGATGATGATATTGACAATGCAGTTATGCTTGGGAATACAACAATTGCAATGAAACCGTATATTTATAATTAAAAATGTAATCCCTGGTCGTGTTTCTTATCATTAATCTTCTGCTGTAACTTTTTATCCGTCCTCTGGGCTTTCTGCTTTTCTTCAAAGCGAAGCCTACTTTGAATCATATTGCAGAGATAACGCAGGAGATATAGTGAGGAAACTGCAACGCTGTTTCGGCTTGTTTTAATTGAATATCTAGGATACAGAACGCCTCTGTCTGAATCAAAGACTGATTCGGCAGAGGTGTTTTCTTCATATTCAAAGGAATTTGAAACAGATTCTTCGTCCGTATTCTCTCTTTTCTCAACCTCATCTTCAGTGAGATTTAGTTTCAACGCTTCCTTGATTATTGCATTTTTGATTGACTTGAATTCCTTATTATCAACCAATGGAATACGCTCGGGCATTTCATCCGTGTAGGTGCGGATTGTATTTTCCTTTTGTTCATACCAAAGATCATACAGCTTTTTAATCCTGCTGTCATTGGCAAGCTCATCAACAATAGAATCCACAATTGCTTTTACATCAGGCTTGAGATAGCCGTAAACCTTTTTACCTTTCGTTTTTGAAAGCCTGTCGGCAAGCTCCAACAGCTTATGCTGAATTGATGCGCTGATATATATTTCAGAGTTAATCTTTGAAACCAAATCCTCTACTATGTCACGAGCCTCAGCATGAAGTTTATCCCTGTGTTCTGTCTGCTTCTGATAAATACTTATCAAGTCCTGACGGAAGATAACCTTTGCAAGATTTGACTTTATATTTTCAATGCCCTTTTCCGTTAGATACGCTTCGTTCGGTTTTGTAGAATAGGCAATCATATGAATGTGCGGATGGTGTCCTTCATTATGAAATGCGGCATACCATCTGAATTTTTCGGGAGTGATTTTCATATTCTCCGCTATCATATTTCGCTGTGAACGAATTAGATTCATCCAAGCTTTTGCATTGTTGTAGCCCAGCCGTTCTGCATCTTCTCGCTTGAGAGAAATAATATGCGTCCACACATTACTCTTGCTTTCTGCAACTCCTTTTTGCACATCAGATAAAACTATAGGCACACCGTCATCGGTAAATAAGCCGTGTGAAGATACTTTTTCTACTCTCGGTCGCTGTGCAATGTAGCTTATATATTTTTCTCGGTCGCCGAATAGTTCAGCGTGAGCTTCGGCAATCCGCAAAATCAATTCATCTGCATTACCTCTGTTCGGCTTATCAAGATAATCCTGATACTCATACAAGTCCTTTGAGTCAGGATAATCAGAAAGCAATTTCTTAATGATCTGCTTTTGTCTTTCGGTTGCTTCCATAAACTTTTGTGTGCTGTCAACCTTTTCAACTCCGTCACGAGTCGCAATATATGAAACATAATTCCCGATATGGGTTTTAGAATTTGGTTTGATATACGGTGATTTCATAATAATTCTCGGCATAACTTACCCTTTCTGAAACCTGACTGCATCATCAAACTTGTATTTACCGCTGTTTCGTTTGACCTCATCAACACATATTTTTCTTAAATCCCTAAGCTGTCCTTCGGTAATTTCATTTGTCGCCGCAATAACATGCATCAGCATTGCAAGCTCTACACCCTGTTTGAACAGAACTCTTGCAATCCTGTCCTCTGTATCAAGTATTTTTGAACTGATGACAGATTCAAGTGCAGGAGTAAGCACTTTACTAACACTCTTTGAGTTTAGCCAAGCAATGTAAAATTCAATAGCGTTTGAAATAAACTCACTTCGTGATGTTGCATTGGTTCTTGAGATTGCATTGTCGCAGGCTTTGAGTAAATCCTTACCTATATACAGTCCTATTCTCTTTGAGTCGTTGTCCATTTTTCACCTTTCCTTTCGGTAACACTTCGAGTATTATGAGAAAATCTCATCAAAACGACAAAATCGGGCAGTTAGGAATACAAGCGGTAACACAATGCTAAAAAAGTAACACCTTTGAAAATCCCCGAACGGCGTTGCCGGTCGGTGTGTTTCGGCAACCGTTGCTATGCAACGGAATACGCCTTTATCCTGCTTAAAATTCCACCCTTGAAAAACTGCCCGAATTGCCGTAACTCCGATTTTTCACACCTTGCCACAAACCGCCCTGTTTCATTTTTTCTTTGAATTCGGATACTTTTCCGACTTCTCCTTTAAAAGCCGACACGAGGCGAATGCGGCGAGAATACCGCCGTTATTCTGCTTTTATTGATTTACCGTTTATCACTTTAAAATTACACTGGGTATATGACAGTCCGTACTCATTGACTTCACGGTTCAGAATATCGAACATTGATTGTTCAATACTTCGAGGGGATAACTTGATTTCATCACTTAATGTGTCATAGCAAATCCATTCTTCGCTCTCGGGTGTGTCCTTTACAAGAATATCAAATCCGAGGAGCATTTTATCGGGAGTAGGAAATACAACGGCATTGATTTTCACACAGCCGACTGTGAGTGAAGCAAAGAGAGTGTCGTGCTTGTCTTTTGAATTTTCGGAAAGTAATTTCTTAACCTCGTTCACCGACAAATACATTTTGAAAATATATTTTTCACCGAGTTGCCTTTTCATTTTCTTTCTCTCATTCATAAGCTCATACCGCCCATCCCCATATTTTCATCTTCATCAGGTTTATCAAACATATTGTTCTGTTCAAGGTTTTCGTAGAACTTTTCTGCGCTGTCATTCACGGCTTCGTTTAAAACTTTCATATCAAAACCGCAGTCCTTATAGCCTTGCGATACTGTATCGTAATAGCTTGCACCGGGCAATCCGAACTGCTGCTTAAGATTCATAATGTAAACCATTGCAGTCAATTCCGAACCGCTATTCAATTTCACAGGCAAGTCCTGCTTGAAGTAGTGAGAGGGATAGCCCTCGTAGCGGTCAAGCAGTTTTTCATCTCTCGGCTGAAGCTCCCACAGTGCAACGGGAACGGACTTACCGACGCAAGGTGCAATTGTCGCATAGGAGCAGTGAGGCATACCCTTGAACTGCAATTCGTAATTTTCGACTATACCCTTTCCCACAAGTTTTGCAGTTGGGCAACGATATTTCATCTGATTGAGATTAAGGTTACTGCCATAGGCAATGTATAATTTTTTACTCATAATAGATTTCTCTCCTTACATACTCATAACAAAACCCGAAGTTTCTTCCTGTTCATCATTTGGGACAAGATTGACTTCGGGTTCGTTGATATTTATATTTTCGTTTGTGTTATTAAGTTCTGCGGCTCGTTTTTGAGCAAGTCTTTCCTTTTGTCTTTCAGCCTGTGCAGGATCTTTCCATGCAATGTTGCCGTCTAGATTTTTTAGAAGATGATGACGAGCTGTTTTGAATTCGTCACCTATCAAACCTAATCTCAAAAGCCAAGTTCTGAAAGTGTACTTTTCATTATCCGACTGAGTTTTAGCGTGTCTTGCAGACTTCTGAATCAACGCCTGATGACTGATTGCAAGGCAAAGCTGAATCGCACTTTTGACCTCTCCTGCGTGTAAGGTGGAATTGAACATTCTCCATTCGATTGTACCTTTATTGAACACGCTGTGAAGATTCAAAGCGTGGTAGCGTGTGTCATCATAGTGTCGGTAGCTGTAATCCTCGCCGTCATACCACATTGACTTGAATTGCTCCATAGACATCGGAGGACGGTTATTGATTTCATCAAGAAAGCGTGTGTCCATCTTCTGGCAGTAATGCTCACGGGAAACATTTACTTTCAACGCCTTGTAGAGCAAGTCCTCTTTCGCCGCCATAATGTTTACGATATTGCGAAGTGTTTTCGGATTATGCGGAGCTGCATTAATATGACAATGCAGACCGCAACTTGAATTGACTCTCGCTCCTGCGCCACGAAGCTTTCTGACAAGCTCCTGTATAGTTTCTATATCATCATAGTTACAAATAGGAGTGACAAATTCAACCGAGTACAGAGAGCTTGCATTCTGTCCCGAACGGTTTTCACAACGAACACTGGCATCACGCATAATCTTCCACATCCTGCCGTCATTATCACGGACAGAATAAGCATCATAACAACCGCCGACATGAGTTGCGTCTGTATGAAAATAACCGGCAATCACTTTCGCCGCAGTACTGCGAGTGATGCCGGTCATTTCTATTTCTATGCCAAAATTTTGCGACCTCAAGTCTTTTCCTCACTTTCAATCTTTGGTTTTTTAGGCTTTGGTGGTTTCACCTGTGAACCTTTCATATCAATAAACTCTCTGACATTTGCAGGAACATATTTAGCGTACAGAGAGTCCACAGATTTTTCAAGTTCTTCCTTGAAATCCAAATCACGCTGTGACATATACAGCCTGATTGCATTCAGCTTTTCGTCATCGTACATTATGCTCACGCTTGTTTTCTTCATTAAAATCACCTCGTCATTTCTTCTTTTGATTTACATATTTTATATTCGGTATCTTCAGCCACTTTGTCCACCCTCGACCGTTAAGCTCTGTTTTGACAACTCCGTAGGCTGTGCCTTGTGCTTCAATAACTTCACCGTTGCCGATATACACTCCGATGTGTCCGTCCATCCAGACAGCAAGTCCGGGTGTGTCGGGCATAGTTGAAATCGGTCCGCTCTCGCTTACATTGCTCCAGATAGAATTTGCTCCGCAGTCTGTAAAACCGTTTGAGCCTGCGACAATTTCTCCGCTGTCAGCGTTGTACCAAGCATAGGATTTTATCAAGCCTATGCAGTCGCAGACTCTCTTGCCGAGCCACTTTTCACCTATCTGTCGCATTTCACCGCCTGCCTCGTTGTTGCCGGGAAACAGACTTGCCTGTTGGTCAAGGTATTGCTTTGTGCAGACCTGACCGTAACCGCCGTAAACATAACCCCAACCATTTTTGTATGCGTTCTCGCACCACTTGACAAGGTCGAGATTGTTTTTCGTGGTCTTGTCAGTAAAGCCTGCGGTACTGATTTCCGCACCCTTGATTGACTGCATCATCTTTTGGAACTCGTCATACTTTATCTCCGTTCCGAATTTCTGATTGACGGCTTTTATCAAATCCTCATCAGACTGATTCTTCTTGAAACAGGATACAAAGTTTTTTACAAAGTCCTTGTCCTCTGATTTATCGGACAAGGAAAACAGATAGATAACCTCTGCCTGCGTATTGCAGTCGGACAACTCCTTTTTGTCGAGCTGTTTTTCAACCTCTGTCATTGTGTCGTTAATAAGCTGTAGATTTTCCATCTGCTCGGCTGAAATGTTTTCTTGTATAGACTGATTGAGTTTGTCGGTATCAATATCCATACTTCCGTTGAAAACGGAAACAACAGCAATAATCGGCATAACCACAATTATGATTATGCCGATTACTATACCACCTATTGTTTTTATTACTTTTTTATCTGTTAGCAGAGCAACTGCTATTTTCTTTAGTGCCGCACCTATGGTTGCACTCATTAAAACCCACCTTCTTTCAAAAAAGCAGGAAGCCAACTATCCATAACTAATGTTATGAGTAGTTGACTTAGGCTAAATATATTAAACTTAATTGATTCCAATAAACGAGAAATTTAATAATCAGCTATACCCTCACTTTCATACAGAAAACGTAAATGCCCATAATCAAATCGTAGTGCGATGCTTTGCATTGAAGATTTTATTTCACTTATATTACTTATAATACGAATATATTCATTTTTTGTTGGCTTTTCTTTTGTATCTTTAATCTTTTCAATTAATGAGATTGTTTCATCAAATGAATTTGGGATTAGCCTATCTGGAATATTATCTGAACATAATAATGCATTTTTTAAAGCTTCTTCAGTATTCTCTATTGTATACCATACATCCTCAAAAGTCATATTTTCATATATAAACATATTTGGAAGATTAAAATCAATATCGTCTAATGCTAAATAATATTGCACCCAACTATGTTCAAATTTTGGAAACTTTGTAATATATAAAATATGATCCATTCGTTCATTTAAATTAAGAATATTTTCCTTTGGGAAATAGATAGTATTAGTATCTTGTTCTCTCCAGTTTGGTTTATCTAATTGTAAACGAACACGAATATACTCTTGTAACCAAACATAATAACACTGCTGAGGATTTGTTATAGAAACATAAACTAACAAAAAGGGAGTGGTAAACATTTCAGCGTATTGTAATTCTTTAGTATCAAGAGAAAATCGCGGATTGTTGATATCAATTTCTTTTTCAGTGCCCTTAATTTGAAGCAAAAGAAGTTCACTAGTTGCATAACCATCTTGAAATCTTTCAACAATTTTATCTATTCCAAAATCTCGCCCTGTTAAGTCTCGTATTTCCCAATTACGATCAAATTTACTTATAACTATTTTGCATGCCTCATTATCAATTTCATGTTGCCTAACTCTATGAGGCAATTTCAACTCTGACATTTTGTATATTTCTCCTTCTATAATTTTTCAAGAAAGTAATTTATTTTTATGATGATTATAGCACTCAAAGAAATATACTGTCAATAAAACACTATCTTCCCCCTGCACTGCCGAAAATCTCTGCTTTGTATTCGGGAGCCTGAACTAGTAAAAGATAGCGTTCGTTTCCGCAACGGTAGAGACAGGTGCCACGCTCACCGAATTTGATTAGGGCGTACTCGTTTGGTTCTACCATTAGCGCATCTTCAAAGTCCTTTGGATTGATATTGCCGGGGAAGAACAGGAAGTGATGAGTCGGGATTGAGAACAAGGGTTTTGTGTATTCCTTAACATTTTGAATCAGGAAGTCCTCAATATTCTGCGAGGCAAGAATTACTGCTGAATCTTTCTTTCGGACACGCTTCATTGCGTTGCGTATATACTCAATTGCTGTGAGATTTGAAAGGAACAAATAAAGCTCGTCTATTGATGCAACGGTATCTCCCTCTCCGAGAAGTTTGTTGCTCATATAAGAGAGAATATTAAAAAGCATTGCGTCTGCGTAATATCATTATTGTCAGAAAATATTTCTTTTACAACCGAGGGGAAATTTCGCCCCTCGGCATCTTGATTTATGCGGTTTTAATCTCTTTATGCCATACATTAAGCTGTTCCTTGCGCTCAACGGTGAAGTAAATCACAATATCATTTCCGCATTCTGTTGAATGCCATTTTGCCTTTTCGTGCACCTCAATTCTGCTGATGAATGCTCTGAGAATTTCAGGCGTCAGTTCCTGAATGTCAATGTACTTCTTTGCATTTTCAATAAAGTCCTGAATCAACTGCTCTCGCTTTTCGTTCTCATCAAGAAAGGCGTTCATCTCATTAAGCTTAGTTTTCAGTTCTGACTGCTCGGTTTCATATCCTGATGACAATGATTCGTAGCGTTCAACAGAAATTCGTCCGAGCACTCGGTCTTCGTACAGACAACGGATGATACTTTCAAGCTCTGCTATTCTTTGTTCTGCCGCTTCTTTTTCCCTCAGATAAGTTTTCATTTCACGCTCGGCTTCGGCTCTTGCATTACGGCTTGCTATTTCATAAAATTCTTCGGGATTCTCACGTACATATGCCGTTACCTCTCTCAGTTTTTGAAGTATCACAGCGTGTAAATCCTGTTCGCTGATTCTGTGTGCCGTACAGTGATTATTACCGTATCGCTGATAGGTTTTGCAAAGGTAGTTGTTTTCTTTAGGATACTTAAGCACTCGGCGAAGATACATTCTGCTTTTGCAATCGGCACAATAAACTAACCCGGCAAACACATCTGTCTTACCTGATTTATTCGGTTTTCTTCTTCCTGCAAACCACTTCTGCACCATTTCAAAGGTGGATTTATCAATGATAGCCTCGTGGGTATTTTCAAATATTAGCCAATCCTTGCGGTCGTTGTGAATTTGCTTTTTCAGCTTATTTGATTTGGTGGTGGTTTTGTAGTTCGCCGTTGTGCCGATATATACCTCGTTTACAAGCATTCCTCTAAGTGTAACATCACTCCACAGATAGGGATTATTCAGCTTCAAGCCATTTTCTTTTCTGCCGTATTTGTAGTAGGCATATGCGCTTGGCGACATAATTTTATCTCTTTCAAGAGTCATTGCAATCGTACGGGTTCCCACTCCGTTGACATACATATCAAAGATTCGTTTTACCACGGGAGCAGTGTCGGGATCGGGTACTAACCTGTTATCTTCGGATTTCATATATCCGTAAGGAAGCTTAGAGCCTATCCTTTCACCACGCTCTGCCTTTGCTCTTTGGACTGCCCTGATTTTTTTGGATGTGTCAGCAGCAAAGAAATCATTGAAGTAATTACGGATTCCGATAAATTCATTACAGCCTTTTTCGGAATCAACACCGTCATTTACGGCAATATATCTCACATCGTTCTGAGGGAATATAATTTCAATATATGTACCGGTTTTAAGGTAATCTCTGCCGAGTCGGAAAAGGTCTTTTGTGATAACAGTTCCAATTTCTCCTTTTTCCATATCGGCAATCATACGCTTGAAGTCAGGGCGTTCAAAGGATACTCCGCTGTAACCGTCATCAATATAGAACCGACAGTTGCCAAAGCCGTTATCGGCGGCATATTTTTCGAGCATACTTTTTTTGATTTTTAATGCTGTTTGATTCACCCTCTAACTCGTCCTCCTGAGAAAGACGGCAGTAGAGTGCGGTAATCTTTTGTTGGTTTGATTTCATAATTTTTTCATCCTTTCCGAGCCGTTCAGGCTCTGTTGAATCAAACCGAATAGGATTGCAAGTCAACAATACTCCTACTCGGTTTGAATGTCCAGTAAAATATTTATCCCTTTTTTCGTTCAAGTAAATTTTTAATTTTTTCATCGGCACTTGGGTTGTCACCGTTCTCGGTTCCGATAGGAAATACCGATGTGACTAAAAATGTCTTTTTGCCGATTTTAACCTTATCGCTTTCGTACAGATGACGGCGGTTAAACGCAATATCGTTTCTTGTGATTGGTGTTATTCTATTTTCAGTTTCGTTCATGGCAATCCTTTCTTTACATCTTCATACCAAATCCGCCTTGTGGATTTTCTTGTATGTTCTTTCTCTCTTTACGAGGTTTTTTCATTGTAGTGCAGTCCTCTACAGGGTGGTTGCTGTCTAAAATATTTGTGAGATTTGCGACCAGATATGCAATATCATTTCCGTTATTGCTGTAATAGCTGTCGGTATCAAAGCCAGGAAAAACAGTATCCTCACATGATGATTCAGTTTCTCCTCCGCCTGACTGATACTGTATGAATATTTCTCGCTCGTGCTCCCAACCTGTTGTGAAGCATTCTTCGCCGCATTGTTTATCTGACTGACGTAATTGTTCGTCATATCCTGAAGCTCCTTCTTGAAGGTCTGCGCCATTGCATTGGAATTGTCGATAGACTTCTGCAAGGAATTCATCTGGCGGTTGAGGTATATCCGTATTTCCTCTTTCGTAGTCAGTTCTGAAATTTCGTCCAGTATTGATTTCAGCATATCTATCTGTGCTGTCTGAGTTGAAATTAATGCTTTCCAGTTCTGCTCCGTAACCGCTACGCAGGGTTCTGCTTTTGAGGCGATTTGCATTTGCTTTTTGGCTTGTTCCTTTAATTCCTGTGGTGATTTCTTCCCGTATTCTGAATTCATTTTCCATATTCTCCTTAAGATATTTTTCTTCGTGTAATTTATTATCCCTGCACTTCATTCCATTTGGTGTAGTGTAGGTAATGCTTTTTCTTTCTGCCGTCCATTTAACTTCATAGCCTTCGTTCTCCATCAGGCTTATGAAATGTTCCTTTGAGGTTGCATATTTCATAGCTTCATCAACAGCTATTGCAAGCTGTAACTTCCAGCTTTGACCTTTGTCTGCTGAACGATATTCTCTTGCCGACATCTGTTTTACTTTTGGTTGCTTAGGAATTACAACTGATAAACCGTATTTTCTGCATAGGTTGTCAGAATAATCTCTCAACCGTTGTATCTCATTTTTATCTGGATGATATTTCAATCCTGTTTCAGCACTGACAGAATTTAAAATGAAGTGTGAATGTATATGCTCTCTGTCAATATGAGTAGCAACTAAAACTTCATAACCTTTGAATTGCTCTTGTGCAAACTTCAAAGCAATTTCGTGAGCAGTTTCGGGTGTTATAGGTTCATCGGGGTGGAACGACTGAAACAAATGATAGTACATTCTGCCATCAGTTTTTCTATATTGAATTTTAGTATTCATCATTTCATTGAACGCTGACTCTGCTACACAATTCACTCCGCTCACCAGCTTTCTGCCATCGTACAAAGTTTTCTTATCCTGTTTGCAGTAGGCAAGGATTGAAGCTAACCCTTGCCGTGACTGCATTTGTTTGCTTGCGATAAATTTTACTGTTGCTATTATGACCACCTCTTTCTGTCAAGCAAATCGGTAAGTAGTTTATTCATCTCTGCATACTGATTTGTAAGTTCAGCAAGATTAAAGCAAATGACTTTACCCATATTGCAAAGTGTTGCAATTTGATTTAAGTTTCTGCCGATAGCCTTTTGCTGACGGATAATTTCATCAAGTCCGTCAACAACAAAGATTTGTTTTCCGAGGCAAGCCTTCGTTATATATTCGGTTAAAGTTAAATTTGCCTTGTCTGCTTTATTGTGAATCTTCTGTAAATCGGATTCCGATATTCTTATGCTCATTTTTCTGTCTTTCATTTAGGTTTCCTCCTTTGCCAATAAAGTGGGTTCGGGCTTCTGCCCGTATATTGCATTCGGCAGGTCAGCGACCAGCCGAATGCGTTGCTTGCCACAGCTTAAAAGCTGTGAAAATGTGAACCCCAACTTTACGCTGAATTCATAATCCGTTATATAGAATTACTTTCGCTCACAAACCGCCCAAATTTTGATTTTTGCTTGAAGTCGGGTACTTTATCCGTTCTTTCCTGAAAGTCGGACAAACCGCCAAATTCTGCTCAACATCTGCATTAAGGACGATAAGGACGATAAAAACGATAAATCAAACGGCTATATTTTCATCGTACTTATCGTACCTAACGTACTCGCTATCTGAATTATCAATCTCAAAATCATATTTGATTTCAACCTTTCTGATGTTATTTTCCTTATACGATTTGAAATAAACGTGATTATCATTCAAGTCATACTTCCACTTGTTCATCATCCTTTTCAGAATACGAGCAGAAAGATTTTTGCCTGAATAAGCATTATATCGTTCAAGAAATTCCGCATTGCTTCCGTTGAAATATTTTTCTGCTTTCATCATCTCAATGAGCAAGTTCATTTCATCAGGCAAAAGCATATTCGGATTCTCTGCGCTGTCTGCAGTCATTTTCCAAGTGCAATCCTCTTTTGAAAATGCAAGCTCAATTTCTCTGTCCTCAATATCTCTTCCCGTGCAAAATAAAGTTGCGTTGCCCTGCGTGCGATTGCTTTTTTTCAAAACAAATAGAGCATCGGCACAGCCAGCTATACCATTTGTACCTGAAATCTCATTGATTGGGTCAGAGTCGCCTTGCTTTCTTAAATGATGAACCAGAAGAATAGCAATTTTCAACTCATCAGCAAGTTTTTTGAGTTTCTGTACCTCAAGATAATCATTTGAATAGCTCGAGTCATTTTTTGCAGAACGGATAAGTTGAAACGTGTCAATGATTATCAAGACAGTATCCATATGCTCATCAACAAAAGTTTGAATCTGTTCTTCCAACCTTTCATCAAGTTTTGAACAATCCGTAACAAAATGAACATCACTCGGCACTTCATCGGTTATCGCTGTCAGCCTGTCCTGCAATCTGCTTTCATCATCTTCAAGTGACAGATACAGAGTTGTACCGCTGTCGGTATGCAGATTCCATACATCTTTGCCTTTTGCAATCCGAACGCACCAGTCAAGAACAAGCCACGACTTACCTACCTTTGGTGAGCCGGCTATAATCGAAAGACCGCTTGCAAGAAGTGAATTGATTATAAACTTCTTTCTCGGCAAATCTTTTTCAACAAGACTTGCACCGTCGATTGAATCAAATCTTGCCTTACTGCTCAACTCCAAATTTAAATTCTTAATCATTTTTCTCCTTTCCCTGTTACTCATACCTCATATGATTTCAAAATATTTTAGCTTTGGTATGGTTATTCAGTTGTAATCCAAAAGCTGTTGGAATTTTTTCACCAGTGTGATACAATAATCTCATACTTTTCAAGAAAAATATATGACAAAATGAATTGAAGTGATTTTTATAATTTTCACTTCAGGACAGAGGTGTATATGGCAAAGCACGAAGGTTTATTATTAAAAATTGATTCCAAAGGAAATATTTCCGGCTATATGCAGGAAAATAACAATAAGATTCCAATTGAAAATACTACTATCAAAAATGAGTTGATTAGTTTCTCAGAAGAAGATTTTGAAGAGTATTCTGAACTGCAAAATGAAATAAGAAAAGTTTACAGAACATATCCTGATGAAAGTGAAGAAAGATTTGCACTGATTAAAAAGTTAACTGCAAAAGCAGAAAAGGCATTGGCGGAATATAGAACTTTTTACGGTCTTTTGAACAGACTTATGATTGAGGATTTTTTAGGAGAGAACGACGGAACTGAACATTATCTGCGTGAATATGCAAGCTATCTTGACCAGATAAAAACCGTGCAGTTTTTTGTTTTGCACTTTTTCAGCGATTTATCAAATCAAATAGAAATTGATGTTAACGAAGATTTCAATTACAACAGCGTACAGATTTCCACCGTATTTTATTTTGAGGATAACAAATCCAGACAGATGTACCATATCCGTAACCTGACAGAGTATTATTTTCTGCTGTTACATTTATTTGTTGAGAACGGATACCGCCTCTGCCGCTGTCAGCTTTGTGGCAGATACTTTGTGCCAAAGACAAAAAAGAAAACCCTGTACTGCGACAGAGTTCTGAATAATGGTAAAACTTGCAAGGAATTTGCGCCGAAATTAAAGCACCGAATCTTGGCAAACAGAAATGAGGTGCTGAAAACTTTTGACACACAGCGAGGCAAAATGTATAAGCGTTATGAAAGAACACTTAACACGCCTGGTACTGTGGAAAAGCCTTTGAGTTTTGAGGAATATTACGATTGGCTTGAAAAAGCGAGAACTGCGAGAGATAATTATCTTGAGGATAAAATTTCCAAAGAGGAAGCATTGAATATCATCGTTTCTAACTAAAAATCATATAGAAACAGAAAACAGATAGGCAGTCAAATTTTCCATTGATTGCCTATCCAATTTTTTATTTATTTACTACATCAATGATAATTCTTGCACCCAGTCGAAATCCATTCAGGAATATTTCTCGCTCACTGATTTCAGAAATCTCACGATTGCAGTCCTTGTATTTTTCGAAGGTTTCTTTCTGTACCTCAGTCAGGGTTGCCACAAACTTTTCTTCATTCCTGTTGAGCAGTTTCAATAGTTCTTTGACCTCATCGTCAAGCCTTGAACATTTTTCGTGAGGGAATAAGTTTCCATAATATAAATCTTCAAGTATATCCATATCTTATGCCACCTTTCGTAGAACAAACATATCCCACATAACTTTGCATAAGTCCTGATATACTTACATTTATTACTTTAATTAAGTTTGAAATTTATTTTTATTATTACTTTACAAAAAGCAATACAAGAAGTATAATAAATATCACAATTTAGTAATATTAAATGCATAAAATCAAAAAATCTCAAATAATTTCCAGTTAAAATATATAATAGGAATAGGAGCATACAAATGAAATACAAAATCTTATCAGCAATAATATCCATCGTACTTATGATTTTGCTTGTAGGCTGTCAGCAGAACAATACAATTATTAAGCCTGATATAGAAACAAAAACTGTGACGGAAAACAGCCAAGAAGATTATGTAACTTTTTCACTTGACGTGCCATCAGATTGGAAAGTATTAACTCAAGATTATGTTTCTATTGCCTGTTTTAGTTCTAAAGCAAATGAAACAAATGCCAGCGAAAATATTTCTCCCTACAAATTAAGTATAGATAACTATATCATTCCATCTCTAATGCCAATAGATGACAAATATAAACAAGCTTATAAAGATTTATTTAGTGGCAAATATGATGGTATTAAAGATTTAATTTGCGATAACATTGAATATATAAATATAGGGAAGGTAATAGACAGTTTCCCGGACGTTACTTTTGAAACTCCTGAAAGCATTATGGATTACTTTAATATACTTGTTGACGGTATAAGTACACCGGATGTTACAATGCCAGAGTCATGGAATGATAAAAAATGGGCAACTGATTTTACTTTCAGTGAATATAACGGTAAGAACGGAAAGATTATTGCGGTAGAATATTCCTATGTAATTATAGATAAAACCTACAAAGCTATTAATTGCTACCGTGATGACGACTTTTCCGTATGCGGAGCTTTTGATGACGATGCAGATCTTTCTTCGGGCGATTTAGCACTATGGGTTGCCGATAATATGGAAATTACCAAACACTATAAAATTGAAGATAATATGATAAAGCAAGAGGGAGTAGATTATTAAATTTTATGTTTTTAAAATCTATATATTGTAATTACAGCCGAAGTATTTTCTACTTCGGCTGTTGTGAATATATTTATGCTTTTACAAATTCAAAAAATGCTGCTTTATCTTGAGGTAATTCACTTACAGGATTAATTTGAGGCAAAATATTTATACGATCAATTTCTGTACCCCAAAAATCTTTAACAACAATTTCAATTTTTTCACTATCATATATAGTCGCATATTCATACATTTTTCCATCTTTGCCACAGAAAATTTGAGATACATATTTATCCTCTTTTCGTCTTTCATCAAATGTAAACTCAATATCATATTTATATGAATCATTTGGTATTATTCCCTTAAATTTCGCATACTGCCCTTTTGCAAAATCATTAACAGTACTTTCCCATACTTGTGCAGAATACATATTAGCTCCTGACCAGCGGCCATAAAGAGCTCTCATAGATTGATTTTTAAGTGATATTAAATTATTAAAGAAATTGCAATATTTAGATTCGCCACAACGAATTACCGCTTGCTTTTGACCCGTAGAAGAAACTTTATAATATTCAACATCCATATAGAGTGTCTCCCAGCTATTTGCAAAAGAGGTAATTCCACCTATAAGTATTGCTGAAAAATTGCCTATTGCTGGATGGTTTTGTGCTTCAACCATACTATCGTCAAATTCTAATCCAGAAATAAACTTTGCAACATCAAAGGTATTTTTTTGCAGTCTTGTTGGTTTTTTCTCATCTGGTTTATTTTCATACTGATAAGCAGGTTGAATATAGGTTTTTCCATTTTCATACAGCATAATTGGATATATTTCTTTAGTTTCAGGATTTTTAACTGCACCATATTTATAAACCGGTGCTGGAGTAGGTGTAGGCGTAACAGTATCCTTTTTTTCAAGAACAATTGCCTGTAAATTTAATCCTTTATACGCCGTTTCAACAGAAGATTTGCTATAGTACGTTTGTGATTGAGAAGTTAGAGGGTCATTAAAAATATAATGAGTACTATCATATCCAATCAACAGTAAACAATGTTCCGGTGCAATCCAATTAATTGTTTTTCCGTTGTAGGTCCATGTAGAGCTGATGTATGGAGTGTTCATATACATAGTTGCCCACAGAATTACCGGTATACCTTTGTCTATGTAGTTAGAGCATAAATTTTTCAGAGAAACACCATATAATTGTTTTGCAGTATATTTTTGTCCGGATAAAACTTTATCCAAAGCCTTTTTTATTACCGGAGCATAACATCCATAACCACTCGTAGATCTGGGATTTCCTCCGAATGAAATATTGGGATCAAAAGGTGTGCCTGATCTGTTAAGATAATTATCAATAAATGTATCTACTGAGATATTGATTCCTGCATGATTTAATGCCATAACTGTAGTAACACTTTCGCATCCTGTCGGATATTTGCCTAACTGAGAAATAAACGGAGCTTGAATTATTTTACTATTACCTGTAGGTGTTGATGGTTTAGTATAAATTTCATTTTCCTCGTAGATATGGATTTCCACACCGTTAATATTTTTACCGTCAATACCTGCATAGGAACAACCTGTGTCCAAAGTACCATCTAAATTATACTTTGACTGTACACTGCGCATCCACTTTGGATCAGCATTACTTACCCATGGTAACCAATTACCGTCTACATGCACTCTGTACATAACAACTACACCTGATGTTAGTTTTACATCATCCTTACTATATACTTGAATATTCAATAACTGCACAATGCCACCCGGATATCCTGCATAATCATTTTCAGTACTTTTAACAAATGGATAATAGTATGATTTTCCTTCATTCCAAGTCCTGTATAAAAGGTAATATGGCTTAGACTTGTCGGTTTTAATTTTTATACCATTAATATGAACAGAGCTTGCCATTGAAGTAAAACTATGCCAATTTGAATCTTCGTCAATATAGCTAAGCGTTGAATTTACTTTGCCTCCGGATAAATTACCAATTGATGATGAAATGGATTTGCCCTTAAATACATAGATTTCGATGCCGCTTATATTTCTGCCGATAATTCCGGCATATGATGAACTGACATCCAATGTTCCACCTAAATTATAGTTTTCTTGAACATCCTGCATCCACTCCGGATCAGCATTACTAACCCATGGCAACCATCTTCCATCAACATAAGCACGATACATTACAACAACACTGGCAGTTAGCTTTGTTCCATCCTTACTATATGCACTTATACTCAGTCCCTGAATTGGTTTATTTGGATAACCTGCGTAATCATTTTCTAAACTTGTTACTTCAGGATAATAGTATGATTGTCCTTCGTTCCATGTTTTGTAACGCAAATAAAAATCCGAATTTGAATTGGTCTGAATTTTAATACCGTCAATAGGAGAAGCCATTACTTTATGATTGAAACTTTTCCAATTAGATGTACTATTTGCCATATACTGGGTTGTTATTAATTCTTCAGAACCAACGAAACTACCTGAACCCGCATTTAACGAATCTTCTTCAAAAATACGAATTTCAACGCCACCAATATTTTTACCGTCTATGCCGGCATAAGATGAACCTGTATCTAAAGTACCATTCAAACTATATTTAGTTTTTACATTTCTCATCCATTCAGGATCAGCGTTACTTACCCATGGCAGCCACCTTGAATCAGTATATACTCTATACATAACAATAATTCCGGAAGTAAGTTCTGTGCCATTATTTCTATATACATTGATACTTAACCTCTGAATAGCTTTTCCAGGGGAGCCTGCATAATCATTTTCTGTACTATTTACGGCAGGATAATAAGATGACTGTCCTTCATTCCATGTTCGATAAGTTAAATAATAATCCTTGCTACTGCCTGTCTGTATTTTTATTCCATCTATTTTGGGTGACAAAGTGCTTTTTGAAAAAGACTTCCAATTAGATTCATTTCCAACCATATAGCTTAGCGAAGGATTTGATTCACCACCAGAGTAGTTTCCTAACGATGATTCTTTATACACACGAATCTCTATTCCGCTAATATTCTTTCCGGAGATACCGGCATACGAGCTGCTGGTATCTAAAGTGCCACCCAGATTATATTTACTCCGTACACTATCCATCCATTCAGGGTCAGCATTACTTACCCATGGTAGCCATTTATTTTCTACAAAGGCTCTATACATAACAACAACACCTGATACTAACTTCGTACCATCATTCCTGTATGCTTGAATCTGAAGTTGTTGAATTGGCTTACCTGAAGAACCTGCATAATCGTTTTCAGTACTTTTTACATATGGATAATATCCATTCATTCCCTTATTCCAAGTTCTATATTGTAAATAAAAAGATTCATTTGAACTTGTTTTAATCTTTAAGCAGTCCATAGTAGATTTTGTCTGATCACTAAAACCTATCCACTTTCCACCGTATAAATATGAAAGAGAAATTGCTTGCTTACTCAATAATTTTTTCCTCCTAATATAAATAATTAATATTTTTGATCGATCATATAGAACATATGTTCTATATATAATTTTAGCGTATAAATTCAAAGTTGTCAAGAAAATCAATAATACTTTTTTTGCAAACAAGTTAATAAAATAGTTTTTGAAATATAAACATATTTTTCACTAAATAAAAACGAGATAAACAATAAAGGTCATCTCGTTTAATTACATCCTATTCGGTTTCGAACAATAATTATATTTAACATCTTTGAGTCTTTTGTTAGTGTCAAGTAAACCTTTTACGCCGAAACAGAGGAAACTGTCGTCGGTAATGTTGGTGTGACCGTTGAAATACTTTGATTCTGAACCTACACACATACTATGAATACCCAGACAAACCTCCTGCAAGATTTCTTCTGTATAAAGATACTTTCGCTTGTGGTCGTAGGTCATATATTCTTCCTCACACAAGTCGTAAAAATCACTCATCACAGGAAAGTCGGACGGTTTCTTTGTGCTGTAATCAGTTGTGTCGGTTATGCCGAATCGTGCGTACAGCTTCATAATCAGAATTTCTATTGTATCAAGCTGTGCGTCCGTGAAATCCTTGTAGGTTCTGAAAAAGTCTTTCAAGAACGCAATGTGCTGTGATAATCGGGTAACACGCTTAAACGGTTCGGGTGTTTTGGAGTCAACTTCTTCATTTGCATCACCCCAGTCCTTTGGTTCTAACGGATTGATTTTGTATTTGCCCGACATAAAATCAATGTAACAACCGCCGAGGGCATTTGTCAAATCCTCATACTCCGCTTCGGGATCAAGGCATAAGATTTTCTTTCCGCTTTCACGAATATTTGTAAGGATAAGTTTCAATAAATACGATTTACCCTGACCTGAGTTTCCGAGAATAAGAATGTTACTCGTTGTCTTATCCTCTGTTCGTCTGTCGAAATCAACGAGAATATTAGTGCCGTACTTATCTCTGCCGATATACAAGCCGTTAGGGTCTGTCTTACCACTGAAATTAAACGGAAACAGATTTGCAACAGATGAAGCAGGCAACACTCTTTCATACAAAAGTCCGAATTGATTTGAACCTATGGGGTTCACCGACAAGAAGCCTTCTTTCTGCCTTAGCGTTAATCTATCCACTTCAATCTTGGAGCGTGTCAGCTCCATTGCAATATCGGTTTGTAACTCCTTCAATTTCTGCTTACTCTTGGCTTTAAGCTCTATGAACACAGAACAATGAAGCAGTGTTGCTTATCGGATAAAAAATTCTTATTGAACACCCGAGATTTTTCCTCTCGGGTGTTCGCTTATTAATTGAGGTTCTGACTATACTGAAAGCATCTCATCAGCTTCAAAGGTATAGTAAATATCAATCTGATTACCGCACTTCTGAGACCGAGGAATTGCTCTTTCATGTATGTTTATTCGCTTGATGAATGCATGCAAAATTTCAGGTGTTACTTCCGTGATATCAATATATTTTTTTGCACTTTCTATAAATTCTGATATTTTCTTATCACGAGTACCTTGTATTGAGATCTCATTGTTCAGATTTTCAAGCTTTTGTTTTTGCTCTGCCTGCTCTTGCTCATAACCCGATACAAGAAGTTCGAATCGTTCCGGCGTGATTCGTCCTGCAACTCTGTCCTCATACAGACATCTTATAATTCCGTCAAGCTCTGTTATGCGTTTCTGTACGGCAGTAATCTCGCCTTTTGAAATCTTTATAAGCTTTTTGGATTCTTTTTCTGCTTTTGATTTTGCTATTTCATAAAACTCAGCAGGGTTTTCTCTTGCGAACGCAGTAATTTCTCTCAGCCTGTTGAGTACCAATTCATCAAGCACTACAGCACGAATATAATGATATGAACAATGATGACTTCCCTTTGTCTGATAAGTTCCGCAAGTATAACATTCTTGTGTTTCCTTTAAGCTTTTTGCTCGGTTGATATACATCCTCGCACCACATTCAGCGCAGTACAGATATCCTGCATACTTATCGGTAAGTCCTGTTTTATTTGCTTTCTTTCTGCCGTCAAACTTTTTCTGAACCATGTCCCAGAGCTTTCTGTCAACTATAGGCTCCTGTGTATTCTCAAATATTTTCCATTCCGATCTTGGAACAGATATTCGTTTTTTCAGCTTATTTGATTTTGAATAAGTCTTGCCGCAAACGGTTGCTCCCAGATATTCGGGATTGCTAAGCATTCTGCGGATTGTACGCTTCGGCCAGTTATACGGACGGCTTGGATCAGGCTTACCTCTTAAGCTTCCATACTTCTGAAACAGGTAAATAGCAGGAGATATAGCCTTGTCATCTTCAAGAATTTTTTGGATTTTTGCAACTCCGTAGCCTGCTGCTGACAGCTCATAAATTCTTTTGACTATCGGTGCGGTTTCCGGATTAACCAGATACTGCTTTGGATTGTCGGGATTTAACATATATCCGTAAGGCACGCTTCCGTTGGTTCGCTCACCTCTGTTCATTGCGGCAGTTTTTACCGAGCGTATTTTCTTGCTGATGTCTTGCGCATAGTAATCATTGAAATAGTTTCTTATTCCAATAAACTCATTACTGTCTGTTTCAGAATCGACTCCGTCATTAATCGCTATATATCTGACATTATTCTGCGGAAATATGATTTCAAGATATGTACCTGTTTTAAGACAATCTCTGCCAAGTCTTGACAAATCCTTTGTTATTATTGTACCTATCAAGCCGTTGTTCATATCATCAATCATTCTGTTGAAGTCAGGTCTATTGAAATCAACCCCTGAATAACCGTCGTCAATATAAAATCAGCAGTTATGGAATCCGTTATCCAACGCATATTTTTCAAGAAGTGCTTTCTGATTTCTTATGCTGTTTGACTCTCCCTGCAATTCATCTTCCTGTGAAAGGCGGCAGTAAAGTGCTGTAATTAACTGTTGGTTTGAATTTGTGTTCAACATATTTCATTCCTTTCCGAGTGTTATCAACTCTATCAAATCAAACCGAATAGGATTACGACTACACAATATTCCTATTCGGCTTGAATATCCAGACTTTTATTCAGGTTTTTCACCTGAAACAAGATACTTTATTTTATCTGATACGATATTATGTTTTTGCTCGTCCGCTATAGGAAATATATCCTGCACACAATAAGATGTGTTATCAATTTCAACTACATTCATTTTACATATATGCCTGCGTTTAAAAGCAAGGCTCGTAAGGTTATGTTCTTCTGAAAATGTATTATTGTTTTTCTCCATTAAATGCTCCTTTCTCCAACTACATTTGCATAGTCGGACTGTCATCAATTTCTTCATCTTCATATTCAATATTTTCTTCTTTTGATATTGCACCTGTAATCAATCCGGCGGTAAGTCCAAGTAAAGTACCAATATCACTGCCGTTTTGTTCGGCTACAATTCTCTTTCTGCGTTCTTCTTCATCTTCCGATTCATCATCAATTATCCGAGAAAGTGATTCAGCAAGAGAGTTGATACTGCCGAGGACAGCACGGTTATTGCTATCCATTTTAAGGTTGTCAGCAGAGTTGACTTCTTTACTTGTGACGCTATTGCCGATTCCAACTCCCGACCTTGTCGCAAGGTATTGTTCAAAAACTCTTCTTGACTCTTCCCAGCCTGTTCGATAGTTTTCGTCATCTGAGTTTGCACCGACCTGATTTCTTTCAGGATCTGTTCCGAAACTTTCTTCAGCTCCGTCTGACAATTCTTCAAGCTTGTTTCCATATACTCCTGTTCGATTTCTAAAATCTGTTTCAGATAATCTGTCATCTGTTCTGCATTTGGAATGTTTGAAATTCGGTTGTATAGCTCCGGCTGAAATGTTATTGCCGTTCTCAACAGATTGAGTTCTTCCTCTTTGACCTGTGACGGAATAGAAATCACTTTCGTTTCTCCTGACAGTAGTTCTATCGCTGTCAGCGAGTTGCTGTTCCTCTGTTTTAGACTTTCCAAAATATTGTTCTTGCCTGTATCTGAATTCATTTTTCATACTTCCTTTCAAATATTTATCGTTGTGCAGTTTAATATCTCTGCATTTCATTTTGTTAGGACATTGATAGGTGATGTATTTCCTGTCGTCTGTCCAAGTCACCGAATAACCCATAATCGACATTGCGTTTATGAAATCTTCCTTGCCTCCGCTTATGTTCATAGCTTTGTCTATGTCATTCATCAGTTTGAATTTCCAACTCTGACCTTTGACTGCCGTGCGGTATTCTCTTGTAGAGATTTTCATACCGTCCTTGCTGTAAGGTTCAAGAGTCGAAAGATTATGCTGTCTGCAAATTTCATCGCTCAATGCCCGTAACGATTTGAGTGTGTTTGGATTCTGACGAAGCTTTTTGCCGTTTTCAAAGCTGACTGAGTTGATTACGAAGTGAGAATGAATATGCTGTGCATCGCAATGTGTTGCAACTAAAACTTCATATCCTGTCCACGCTTTTTCGGCAAACTCTATAGCTATCTCATGAGCTTGTTGCGGAGTGATATTTTCTTCGGGTGAGAAAGACTGAACATACTGATAGAAATTCATACCGTCAGTTTTACCGTATGACTTTTTAGTAGCCATAAACTCTTTGAATGCATTTTCACCGTCACAGTTAATTCCGCTGACAAGTCTTTGATTTGAAATCTCATCATAGACTTTTTTATCTTGAAAGCAGTAATCTATACCACCTTTCATCGCACTGATTGATTGTTTTGACTCACGAATATATGTCACGGTCGCCATTACTTTTCCTCCGACAGTTTTATGATTGCATCATAGATTTTTCTTTGCATAGCAATCATTTCACTAAAGTTGTATGAATTAAAAGCACCGCTGTTTATCTTTCTCGTTATCTGATTCAGGTTGTTGCCAATCCTTTTTAGCTCAACAAGCAACGGTTGTAAATCAACTACTTTGATTTCACTTTTTAATGAAGATTTCAAAATATACTCAGTCAATGTCAGCTGAGCTTTCTTTGACATTTTATAGATTGCAGACTTTTCAGATTGAGTTAATCTGATACTTAAGGTTTGATTTCTCTTACGTTTTTCTATTTTTATGCACCTCCGTGTTAAAGTGGGTCCGGGCTTCCGCCCGACTTTATGCGTTTGGCGGACAGCCGGGCGCTCTGCTTGCCCCGGACAAGTCCGGGAAATGTAGCCCCAACCTCTGCTACTGAAAATAAACTTTCAATTCTGCCGTAAATTCGCCCCAATTGCGATTTTTACTTGAAGACGGGTACTTTCTCGCCCTCTGCAAAATAATCGCACAAATCGGCAACGACGGCGAAACAACTGCCTTGCAACGATAAATGAATAAGAAAACGGTACTCTCGTTGTATCTATCGTCACTTTTTATTACACTATGAATTCACAACAGAAGGATCAAATAAGTAGTACATATTACTGCTGTTAGAATTGTTCCATCTCTTTCTTAACTTCACTTGGACTAACCCAATTTTTTCAAGTGATCTCAAGCATTTGATTACAGTATTCTTTGTCAGATGACACTTCTCGCAAATCATTCTCAGCGATGGAAAACAACTGAGCTTTTCTCTGTCGGCAAACATAAGTAGACAGCAGTAAACTGCAATTGTATTTGCGGGCAAATTAAAATCAAATATTTTATTGCTGACTATAAAGAAATCCTTGTGCTGTACCATTGTATCATTCAAAAATTTTTTCTCCCTTCTTCTTCCTCTGCAGTTGATAATATCTTTACTTGAGTTTTGTTATGTAACTCTTGTTAGTTGTAATAGAAATATTGAACCACCTGATAGAAAATTTAAACTATCCTCCTGTCACTGGTTACAAGCATATTTTCATCACTCTCCTTTGTCCTCTAATATATAAATGTCAAAGTTTTTTAAAATCACAGAAATTCCCGTGACAGAGTAAAATTATTTCTTAGTATATTGTGATATTGCCGGTTCAGTTATATAATACTTTTTAGGTGAGAGAATTGAGCTATATTGAAAGGTACGAAAATAAAATCACAACTATTGATTATTTCGCAGTAGATTTTGATGAAAAGAATATAATTTTAAACAACGAGAAACTACCGCTTGGATATATAAGCAACTGCATTGCCAATCTTCCAAAGAAGTTCGCAACCAATCTACTGATTCACAGCGGTAAGATAAATCGTCATTGGCAGGAACTTAAATTAAACGGTTACAGCAGAAAATTATTTATGGATATATTTGCTGACATAAATAAAATGATTGACTATATGCAATCACTTGAGCCTTTTAAATATTTTGATATTGAAAAATCAAGAACGACTGTTTCAAAATTGTTTGGTAAAGATGCACTTGATGATTACGAGTATCTTTTGAAGCATCTAAAAATCAATTACGGAAGAACAGAAAGAAACGAAATTGCAAGGCTTGAAGAAATAGAGAATAAATCAAAGACCGCTGAAAATGTTTTGAGAGCATATTCATATATCGGCGTTGATACCGCTAACTTCGACACAATGATAATTAACTATGTAGAGAATTTTATAAAAGAAGATTCACGACAGAAAGATAACATTGCTAAATTCACTTGTGAGTTTTTCGAGAACGAAGAAGTACAAATGAACTTAGCAGCAAGCAATCCTGCGGCAATGATAATGGACGGATTCAACCTTAAACCGATTCAATCTGCTGTTCCTACGATAAAAATTGAAAATGGTAAGTACAAAATTATAAGACGAATGTATTTCAGCAGAATGATGGATTTCTTTGTGACGGAGTTTTTTGAGGCACTTTCGCAAGGTCACTACATATGGAAGTGCGGAGTCTGCAACAAATATTTTCTTATGACTACAGCACACAAGCAGCTTTATTGCAGTACGGTAAATAAGGAATACGGTGTGCCTTGTTCCTATGTTGCAAAGCACCCTGAAATTACAAAACGCAAAATGAAAAAGCAGAAAAAATCCGACAGTCCGTATTATGTTCTCTGGAACAGGCGATACAGCTCAATACGCCAAAATAAAAGCCTCGGCAAATACAGTAAAGCTGTATCATCCAAGGCTAAAAAGATTATCGATATGAAATTTGAGCGAGCACAGTTTGATTTTGACTATGCTGAAAATAACTACGAAGACGAAATGAATTTAGAAAAGATTTACGAGGAAGCAATGAAAGAATAGGCGGTGAGCAAATGCAAAATGAAAACCTGCATATGTATCAGTTAGGTTACGAACCAAATAGACTTGATGATTTCAATGATTATTTTATACAGTACCTGAAAACAAACGATAGTAAATATTTTAATGAATTTCTGCATTTCTATGAGCCTATACTTAACAGAAAAGCTGCCGAGTTTATAAAATGCAACCATATTGAAGAATACAGGTTACCTGATTTAAAACAAATTTTTGTTTCTCTACTGTGGGACGAATTGCAAAGATATTCAGCAGACGAAAAACTCCCTCTTCTGCAAATTATGAAATATAAAACTCACAAAGCGTGGTTAGAATATGTTCGTACAGACTGCGGTATTACAAAAATTGAAAGTAAAAACGCACATAACAATCTCCGTAAAGTAACGTCATTGTACTTCAAAATGAAAGATACAAAGCCGTTTGATGAAATTTTAAAAGAAATATCCAAACAACTACATATTTCAGAGAATACTGTCATTGAGTATATAGAAGCAGCGTTAGCAACAAAATATTCTGGAAACAGAGAATCTTTTGAAATAGAGGATATTACCGCATCCGAGGATATTGTCTTTAACAACTACAAATCTAAACAAATAAAAGAAGCTATTCAATCGCTATCCACGATAGAGCGCAAATTGCTTGAACTTACAACAGGAATCAACTTTGACACATTTGAAACAACAGAAAAGCTTTCATACAATAAAACAGCACTTCTGCTCGGTATGACAGAAAGTGCTGTTCAAAAGAAACGCAAGAGAATTTTAAAAAAGCTCAAACAAATGTTGAAAAATAGTTAACATCCTAATTTTTATAAAATAAATACTATTAACTTGTGTATGGTAAATTTTCATAGCCTTGCCATTTTGCAATATGACGAGTAAGAATCATACGATCCTTTGCGTTTACATCACCATCATTGTTTACATCTGCGGCGGTCATATCAATGTTTTCATATCCTATCCACTTTGCAAGATAGCGTGTGAGCGTCATACGGTCTTTTGCATTTACCTGACTATCGGTATTTACATCCCCAATAGAAATATATCCATTAATTGTAATAGGCAACTTATATGTAAAACTGCAATTATTTTCGGTTTCCTTAAAGTTGATTATAATGTTTGTTGTGCCTTTACTTTTTGGTTTTATAATAATTTTTCCGCCATTAATTGATATATCACTTATAATCTCAGCAATGTCAGAATTTTCCACTTCAACTTCAGGAACTACATCGCAAAAGTATAGCCAAAAGGAATAAACGCATTCACTATTAATATCATTAAGCATACTGATATCCCCGATTGCCCACATTTCAGGAATCATTTTATAGGTCCTGACATAAGCATTATAGTCAGCAATCGTTATTGGCATATCGTTATTAATTTTTATACTGTCCTCTATCCAACCGGGAAGAATAGAATTACTGTCGCTGTTAAGTTTTTCTACAAATGAACTGTCAATAAGTTCCGCGTTAGATAACACTGTTGCATTTCCATTGTTAACTCCGGGCTGAATATTTGTAAAACAATTTTTAAATTCACCACGAGATATTGCACTTTTTAAAATATCAGCCTGCGAAATACTACCTACATTATAACAATTGGATATTCCTTCTTCATTTGATCTTGAATGATTTTCCGGTACAATTCCTGCAACCCAAGATGCCTTATTCAACCCAAAACCACCTGTAACCAGCCCGGTATTATAACAATCATATATCCAAGCATAATTATACCCGGCAATTCCACCTACAGAACCTGTTGCCATAGCAATACCTGTATTATTACAAGCACTAATGGTCCCTCCTGTATTATTATTGCCTACAATTCCTCCTGTATCGCTTCCATCTACTGTGCCATAGTTTTTGCATCCGTAAACTAAATTGCTGTTTCTATTACAAATAGCCCCTGTTGAGAACAAATCATAGCCATAAACTAAAGATTTACTGTTGCAAAACATAATTATCCCTTTATTATCATTGGCTACACATCCACCGTATTGAAATGTACCCTGCGATATGTTAAGTGCTTTAATTATACCATTTTCGCCAATATACCCAAACAAGCCACCTGAATTTTCCTCGGGCACATACATATTATAAATGCTGAATCCATTACCATTGAATGTGCCATCAAAACATTTTTGCTCGGTGTTTCCAATTGGTGTCCATTTGTTAACATAAGAAAAAGCATTTTTATTAATATATATATCATTCTTAAGATTTACCGTTTTATTCTTAAATGTATTTCCTTCGTTTACAAGTTGAGCCAATCCTGAAAGCTGCTCAGAAGTAGTAATATCAAAACTTTTTTTACCATCAGAATACCAAGACACATCAGATATTCCGTTCCATGCGTTTTCAGAGCTTTTTATGTTATCATGATTAATATAATATGATCCGCCTGTTGCCAAATCATTTATAAGGTCAAAGTTCACCTTTCCATCAAAAATATTAACAAGAATAATTCTGTTATTATCATAAATCGGCTCACAATCCGACAAATAGGCAAAATTAAGGTTCTTAAGATTGCTAATAACAGCACCTTTTCCATCTACAATAACATATTGAACGGAAGGTCCTTTTGAAGCTGACCACATAACTGCAAATCTATCATCATTTATTTTAACTATTTTAGGATTGCCATAGCCTTCTGCATAAAATGTACTAGAAGCAGTCAGCCATTCACATTCTGAAGTATTTAAAGACTTATTGTAGCTTGATAGAAAAATATTGTTCATTTCATTATTCATAGAAGAGCCCACAACGAGATAATTTGTTGGTGAAATTTCCATACCTGATACCTCTGCATTTGTCACATTATCACCAATGTCACCCGAAATTTTCAATAAAGGTTGAGAACCATAGTAAGACTGCAAATACACTGAACGTTCAGGATATCCATCACTTAAGTCGACATAAACAGGATAATCACCATCGAATTTAACTATTTGCCTAAGCGAATGACTCACATGTTTATAAGGATACATATATTCTGTAGCCCAAAAATCAGACATACAACTATATTCAGTCATATTATCTGTATTAACTTTTATTGTCATATTTGACTGATGCCCATCAAGACGCAATCTACTTGTATATACTACAAGCGAATTGCCGTTCTCCGCTATCGAAACATTTCCAGAATCAAAAGGTCTCTTTGTATAAGTTTCAGCTCCGTTAAGTGATAACCCCACTATTTTTTTAAAATTTTTATCGTATTTAATAATTCTGTATACATCGCCCCCCTTGTCCAAAGATGTATCATAAGATTGACCGCAAACTACATAATTATAATTCTCTCCGCAATAATATCCACCCCATAATGGGAGTTCAAGCTCAATAGTTTGGGTTGATAACAAAGAAAACTTTGAATTATAAGTCATAATATACAATAAATCGCTATACACTACTACTTGATAATTTCCATTTGACAATTTATTTACAAATGAAGTTTTCGGAGTACCGAAAGCTTCAGGAGAATAACTTGACAAAATATTTGAATAATCCTCAGGTAAAACTTCTGAACCCTCCTCCACAACATAAGTCAAAACACTTGCAGAAAAAGGTATTGCAGAAGAAATGCTAAATACTATTGCTATAGAAAGTATAATAGAAATAATCTGTTTTGCTTTCCTTAACATAAATTTCACTCCTTGGTTTTTTATCTTTTGCGGAATAGAAACTAAGAACATGTTAAATTCCTACTCCATATATTTCTTATAAAATTGATAAGGTTTCATATCCCTGCCATTTTGCCAAGTGGCGTGTAAGAATCATACGATCTTTCGCATTGATTGCACCATCATTATTTACATCTGCGGCGGTCATATTAATATCTTCATAACCAGACCACTTAGCAAGGTAACGAGTTAACAGCATACGATCCTTTGCATTGACTAAGCCGTCACCGTTTGCGTCACCGAATGGAACAGTTTCTTCTAATGCTACAAATTTTAATCTGTTATCATTTGCATATTCTTCCACAACTGAATTTTTATAACCGTGGATTGTCAGATTTGGACAATCTTCAAAGACATCATCGTATAAGAAAATACCTTCGTCTGGTATAGTATTTACTAGTATAGTAACGTCTAACAAATTAGTGCATCCGTAAAAAGCATGATACCATAAATAATTAATATCATCGCCAATTAATACTGATTTTAGGTTTGTACAATTTGAAAACGCCTCGCAACCAATTTCCTTAACACTATTTGGAAATGTTACAGATGTGAGACTTGTGCAATTTGCAAAAGCATAATCTTCAATTTCTTCAACATTGTTTCCTATATTTATTGACGCTAAATTTTTGCAACTTGTAAATGCATTCCAATCTATTGTTATAACGCTATCGGAAATAACGACTGAATTTAAATATTGACAAGCTATAAAAGCACCATCTCCTATTTTTGTAACTCCAGAAGGAATTGTATAAGAAATATTTTCTCTGCTTTGCGGATAACAAAGAATTTCTGTTTTATCTTTGTTAAAAAGTATTCCATCAATATCAGAGTAGTTCTTATTATTTTCACTTACTTCTATATTTTTAAGATTATAGCAACTCTCGAAAGCTGTCACCGAACATTCAGAAACATCATCATTTATTACAATTGTTTCTACAGTATCGCTTACAATCATTTGACTTTCCACTACCTGTGAACCATCCGCGATTATTATTTCTTTGATATTGTTACAGCCTTCAAAAGCTCCTACACCAATTCGAGTAATACTGTCTGGGACCGTTATACTAGATAAATTTGAACAGCCTTCAAAAGCTTGAAAATCAATAGTTGAAACACCCTTATTAATTATTACTCTTTCAAGATTTGTGCAATCATAAAATGTATACCCATTTATACTTGTAACACTCTTAGGTATTGTAACATTTACTAGTTTTTTACACTCTTTAAAAGCACCTTTACCCATATAGGTAATACTATCGGGAATACTGCTTTCAAAATTTGAATAAGCAAATGCATAATCTCCGATGCTCGTAGTAAATTCTGGAATTTCTAAATTTTCAACACTTGAATGCATGAAAGCATAGTCACCAATTTTTTTTACACTGTTTGGGATTATAATGCTTGTAATATTATCGCAACCATATAGAAAGCAATTTGGAATAGTTTCAACTTTTTTTCCTATATTAATCGTTTTTAACTCTGTGCACCCATCAAAAGGATGCTCAGGTGAAAAGGAATAACCACTTTCATAAATTTTATCAGAAAATTTTTCACAATTTACCGCATTATAATTTACCGTTGTAAGGGAAGTACAATTTGAAAACGCAAAACTACCTATATATGTTAAACTTTCGGGAATTATTATGTCCGTAAATCTTTTACAGCCAGCAAAAGCATTACTACCTATATATGTTACACTATCTGGTATAGATATATTTTTTAGATTTGTACACTTATCAAAGGCATTACTACCTATATATGTTACGCTATCTGGTATAGATATATTTTCTAGATTTGTACACTTATCAAAGGCAAAATCTTCTATTGTCGTCATACTGTTTGGAAATGTTATAGATTTTAAATTTGTATAATCACCAAATGCGTCTATTCCAATCGTTTCTACGCCATCCAGTATTGTATATTCTGTTGCTTCAGGTTTTGTAAATTTAACTAATTCTTTTTTATCTTTTGAAAATAAAACACCGTCGACAGATGAGTAATGCTGGTTATTTTCACTCACATCAAATTCAGAAATATTATTAGTATATGAAAATGCCCAGTTTTCTATTTTGTTTACACTATCCCCAAATGTTATTTTCTTAAGCTTTTCACAATTGTATAGTGCATATTGCCCAATAGAGGTTACAGAATTACCTATACAAATATACTGTACCGCGCTATCCGTGAAAGCACTATCTCCAACTGTAGTTACACCATCATCCACCATAACATATTTTGCACCAGTTAATGGTGATTTGTCGTCAGGCAAGGAATAATTATGCATGGCACCCTCTCCATAAATACGAACAAATCCATTTTCGTAACGCTCATAATAAACATTATCACCGCATTTGAGACTATACCAAGGTTCAATATCTTCTTTAAAATTGTACAAATCAATTTGATCAATATTAGTTGGAGCTACATTAATTCCTTGAGCATTTATTGGATTATATAATTCAGGATACTGTAAAGAAGCACTTGGTAACGCTGCCTGATATGATTCTCCTTTTACAACATTTAGATTTTTATAGCTTATTTTTCTTACAACGCTCCCATCCTCTGACATTTCATTAACGATATAATCCATAGTTCCGCTATCATAGCCAACGATTTTCACAGAATAATTCTCATCAAAAAGAAATATATGCTTTTCTTCTCCTGACACAAACATATAAATCTCGTCATATGATGTATCAATTTTATTATCTACTACTCTTCCAACTAAATCGCCGTCAGAATTGTATATAAAAACATCAACAGGGCAATCAACCTCTAAATCCAAATAGTGTTCAGTAGGCGATAACAGCATATTATAAACATTATCCGAAAAAGAGCCTTTTAACAGACCCGCATTTTTTAAAACCTCAACCATTGTTCCCTCTGTAAGATAATTTGCAATTTTATCAAGATCATCGCCAACCGTTTTCTTAAATATTGTTTTTATCTGATTATTAGCAATTTTAGTCAGTTGTTGAGTAAAGGATTCCATATCCGTCAACGAAACCATACCAGTTCCCTGACATTCTATATTATTTTTGTCACTTTTCTTGTACATTTTATAATTTAAATTTCCAAAACCCGCATAAGATGGTTTTTTACCTAAGGAATAATTATTAAGTGTTAATTCAAATTCGATAGTCCGCTTTCCTATGTGCGTCTGAACATTAAAATAAAATTTTGCTTTGGTTTTAAATGTGCTTGTTAAAACACTATCATCTATTCCTAGTTTTTCATAAACTAAATCTTGCAATTTAGTATTCTGCTCACAGTATTCAGAACTTAAAGCAGCAAAAATATCTGCTACCCATACATATAAAACTTCCCTGATATATTTTTGCTGTTCTAATGAAAGATAACCATCAATGTATCCCGAAAAAGTCAATGCATTTTCAGCTGTTTGATCCACGTGCTGTCTGGCGCGGTTCACTGTTTTTCCGTTTTCTGATGTAGTTTGCTGTTTATCCGTTTTTTCTTTAACTATATCTATGCTACCTACTGTAATCTGAGCCGTATCATTTATTTGCTTATTTTCATAACTGACTGTAGTTTCTAAATTCATAATCGAATTTGCACTCTTCAATTTATAGTCATCATTAACATAAACAGTGTAAGATTTGTCGATGCTGGTTCCGGCAGTAATAGAAAAACAACTATTATCGTTTAATTCAGATATATTATCTTTAAACCACCAAAATCCGGTTGAACCAAAATTAAGAGCATCTGAATTTGCTTTTATATTAACCCCATTGCAAATAACGCTCATATTTTTTAGTACGTTTTCAGGAATAAAGCCATAGCTGCCATCAATAATATATGAAATATTTATATTGATTGTAAATTCAGATACATTTAGCTTGCCATTTTTTGCGTATAATGCTTTTGGATTAGTAGTTGCAGTTACATCAACACGGCAAATATCATCTTCCGAATATATTTCCGATACTTTTTCGTCAACAATTTTGCAAACCACACTACAGTCAGGTCGTTCTACTAAATACTTTACTGCCTCATTAAAATCAAAATTATCTGTTGCCTGATACTTTTTACTATCCACTTTTATGTTGTTGGATAATGGGTCTACTGCTTTTAACAATCCAACTACATAATATTCTCCTACTATATTTCCATTGCTATTTTCAGCTGCTCCTACATTAATTGAAAAGCTTGTTAAAACACTTAATATTATAATAATAGATAAGAAAATTGACATAACCTTATTATACTTTTTCATTGTTTTATCCTCCTGTATTTTTATTTCAAAGGCAAGGTTTCATAGTCCTGCCATTTAGCCAGGTGTCTTGTAAGAATCATTCTGTCCTTTGCGTTTACTTCGCCGTCGTTGTTTACATCGGCAACGGATTTATTTATATTTTCATATCCGCTCCACTTTGCGAGATAGCGGGTTAACATCATACGGTCTTTTGCGTTGACTGAGCCATCGCTGTTAATATCACCTATAATCATATTATCCGGAACAGAAACAACATAAATACTGAAATGATTAGTTGTAAAAATCAATCTTTCATCCTTATATTTAGCTTTCATATCAGTGATAGTACCGTCATCTTCGACTCGATGTACCTTTATCATTCCCATTGAAGCTAAAAATTTAAGTTCTTCTGATATTGGTATAGAAACTTCAACATTTTTATATATCTGCGTTTCATCGCCGTTTTTAATCATAGAAATATTGTATGTAGAGTTAGACACCGAAGCAATTAAATCGTAAACTTTCGGATGTGTATCTTTTATTTTTTGAATCAACTCACTATCAGCATATAATCGAAACACTTTTAGTGCAGTGTCACTGTTAAAATTAGTATCTGTTTTAACTTGTACACCTAAGCAATTTCTCGTACTGCCGCTTTGATTTTGTAAGGTAATAAACCCTGAATTTTTAGAATAAGAAATACTAATTATTTCAGACAAAAGATTTAGCGAGTCTCCAAATGTAAACATTCCTTTTAAGACAACCCCGAATATCCCAGCCATATCTTCAAATACACTTTCTCCGACTGAAAAGCCACAGCTTAATAATGCATCGTTGCAAACATCCTCAAGATTTAGGTTTTGCATATTATAAACTACGGTTTCTCCAAAATTTCCTACTGCTTCACCACCTATTAATGTTTTCTTAAAAGCACCATTAAGCAATTCTTTACTGAATTTGGTCTGATCCTTAAAGCATTCTAACGATACGGCATTCTTGAGAATTTCTTTTGTCATTTTTTGTGCAGGTAAAAATGTATTGTTTAAGTCTATTCCTTTTATGTCTCCATAAAGTCCTTTAAGTTGAAGAATACAATCAAATGCATTAATTGATGAAACAATCGCCGAATTTTCCGTATCATTAGTGATGTTAATATATCCATTTTTAGGAATTGTAACTTTAACAGTTGTTATCTTTGAAGAATTAGTTTTCTGACGATATGTTAATAAATTCCCATTATATATATCGCTTGCTAGATCACAGCAATTATCCCAAACCGTCTCTTTAATGCTACCTGCATTATTTGTCATCTTATCAATAACAACCGCATCTTTTATATCACCGTTTTCGCTATAAATTTCCACTGCACCGAAAATATATTTTGTATTGTATACATCAAAAGATACTGTACATGAATCATCGTTATTTTTCGCATATGAATAATTGTCAATATACATACCGTTTACATTATAAAAATTTGATACATATTTTTCAATTCTTTGTTCTGGTACATTTTCAACTGTAAATGTCATAGAATTACCCTCGTATACAGTAACAGGTACTCTGGTAACATAACCCGTTTTTGAATCGCTAAATGACACATATGTTGTACCGGGAGAGATTGCTTTTGCAACAATAAATCTGCAATTATCATGCAATGAGGTTTCTTCCACTTCCAAAATAGAAGTATCGTATACAGTATATGTCAATTTTGATATATCATCAGATTGAAAGCCATTATTAAACACTCCTGCACCAATTTTGATCAAACTGCCATTACATACACTCAAGTCGGCATAATCGGAATACACTCTAATTCCGTTTAAGCCTTCAGTAACCTGTACCGTCATAGTTGTGGAATTACCATCAGGCATCTGAGCAGTAATATATGCAGTACCAATATTATTGCACTTAATATGCACTTTCGGGTTTTTGCAATATGCATTATAGTCTCCGTCCGATTCCACAACACTGGCTATGTCACTGTCACTGCTTTTATAAATAACATCCCCCGCTGAATAATTATTATATAAAATATACAAATCAGCAACTATACTCTCATTTGCCCTGCAATTCATTTGTGGCTTTCCAAACTGGATTGGTGCCATTACACTAAATTTAATTCCATGGTTATTGGCGTAGCGTTCGGCTTCTGTTCCCGAGAAGCCATATAAAGTGAAACGGTTGAGCCGTTCATAAACACTGTCATAATTCGGAGTATAATATCCAAATGCACAACTGTCTATTTTTTCAATATTGTCTCTCAAATAAACTGACTGTAATGAAGTGCAATTCACAAATGCATATTCACCAACATTCAGTACTGAATCAGGTATATATATTGATCTAATATTGTTGCAGTTCTCAAAAGCCTGCCATCCTATATCTATTATGCTGTCCCCTAAATTTATATTTTTTAGATTTCTGCAAAAGGAAAAAGCATTTCTATTTAGTCTGTTCAAATCTTTTCCCAAATCAACTTCAGTTAAGGATGTGCAATCCGAAAAACAATATTCTCCCAACGACATAACACTATCGCAAATAATAACTGTTTCCAAGTTATTACAATATCTAAATGCAAAATCCTCTATGCGCCTTATATTTGCACCAAAGTTTATATTTCGAAGGTTACTACAAAAGCAAAATGAGTATTCACCTATGTATTTTACTGTATCAGGAATTGTAACAGTATTAATATAATCATTTGATTCAAAAGCATGATTTCCTATCTTTGTAACTGCTTTTGAATTAATTGAATCAGGAATAACTATATCACTTGATTGACCTCTGTATGCAGTTATCTCTACAGAACCATCATCTAATGGCATATAATAGAAATCACCATATTTTTGCATATATTCTGATATTTCCTTTGGTGCAAGTTCTTTATATCCTATTCTGTTATACAACGCATACTCCTCAATTGTTGAATTATAGATGCTATGCAGGTATCTTCCCTTTCCCGAATATGTCGGCAACGCTTTTCCATTAGTATGGTAACCGAAAGCAAATTCACCGATATATGCTACATTCTTCGGTAAATATAAATCAAGTAGATTGTCGCAGTTACAAAATGCTGAATCACCAATATATTTTACCGTATCGGGAATATCTATAGATGTCAAATTAATTGAAGAATTAGAGTCAATATATGAACCTGAATTATCAAAAAAGGCTCCGTCAGCAATTCCCATAATGTTCTTATTAAACTTAATAGTACCGTCTTGCGGAATATCGCCCTTATAAGAATAAACAACCTTTCCTACATAAACAATTCCGTTATTCTGATTACTGTACCATGTTGTTCCTATAAAGGCATTTTGACCAATACAAAACAAACTTTGCGGAGCCTGTATATTTGTAAGATTCTCCTGATTCAAAAATGCAAGATTAGCAATTCCAAAAGTACCATCTTTTATCTTAAAAGTATATTTTTCAGGCATTTCACCTTTATAATTGTATACAAATTTTCCGGCATAAACTACTCCGTCACGCTGTTTATTATACCAACTGGTATTATTAAACGCATTAAACCCTATACTTACGATTGAGTCTGGAAAAATAATTTCAGATAAATTTGTGCAATTGGCAAACGCCCCCCTACCTATTTTTTGTACTCCGTAAGGTATTATTACTTTTTTGAGATTACTATAATTTGCGAAAGCACTCTGATATATATTTTTAATGTTTTCATTTATTTTTATTTCTGTAACACTTTCTAATCCGGATATTCTACTTTCATTTCCATACGGATCAAGCGAAGTTGGTTTTCCTAATCCAACAACTTCATAGCCACCAATTTTCCCTGGAAATGTAACCACCGTAGAGTTACCGGTATACCCCGAAATATATGCTTTTGAATGGTAAATATGGTAACTGAACATATCTCTTTCAATTATTTTCTCATTTTCAGCATAAACAGTAAGGGATAGAATTGAAAACATATTTAAAATTATAGCAAATGTCAGTATAATTGAAATTGTTTTTCTCACTTTTCTTCACTCTCCAATTAACCAGTATACGGTAAAGAAATGTAACCGTTCCATTTTGCAAGGTGGCGTGTAAGAATCATTCTGTCCTTCGCATTGACCTCACCATCTTTATTTACATCTGCAGATGTCATATTAATATTTTCATAGCTCAACCATTTTGCAAGATAGCGGGTTAACATCATTCGGTCTTTGGCTTTTATTTCACCATCACCATTAACATCGCCGGAAGAAATGCCATTCTCGTCTAAAGCAATATATTCAAAACCGTTGTTATTAGCATATTCCTCAGAAGCAGTATTTTTATAACCGCAAATTATAAAACCTTCTATCTTATAAGTATCAGATAAATATCCTAATGCTTTATTGCCAATAGATAAAACACTTTTGGGGATTGTTATACTTGCCAAATTTTCACAAGCAAAAAAAGCTCTATCTCCTATTTTTTTTACTGTTTCGGGTAATATAACGCTATTGATATTAGAATTTCCTTCTATCAAAGGATGTGATTGAGCAAAATATGTCCCTATTGAGGTAACTTTGTTTCCATTAATTTCCGAAGGAATTTCAAGCACTGAAGGGTACATCTCTCCATCATATTGATAAATTTGCATTCCATCAAAATCATCTAATCTATAACTATACAAACTGTTTCTAACCTTAACACTGTAATATCTAGGGGCACTTCCTGTAAATCCTGCCTCAACTTCATAATACTCCTTTCCATCAGAAACCATAGCGTTCATATGTCCTGAACCAGCTCCATAATCTTTACTTCCATTTCTTTTCCATGCTTGTAAACCTGCACTTTTTGACATATATATTATAGCGTCTGTTGAAGCCCAACAATCTCCACCTCCTGCAATAATCAACCCTGCATAAGACGAATAACCATCATCGTAATCTCTTTCTGCTACAAATTTAGCGATGATATTAATTTTCTCATATGTGGACATATCGTTTTTTATATTCTTCGACACATAGTCATCCATTATTTTTTCTGCATATACATCAGAATAATCAACTACATTAACTTTAACCTCAAACTCTACATCATCAGCACAGACAATGATTGTACTTTCTCCATACTCAATATCCTTGGTTATTTTTGTCGGTGTTTTGTTAGGTTCCTCAACAGTTGTACCATAATTACCATACCAATAGTATGTATTAATTTTAGGTGTAATTAAACCATTGCTTGATATGTTCACTTTCTCATATCCATCAACATAATAAGATATCTGGTTTGCCCCACTAACAATAAGTTGAAAAGAACTATTAAAATTTGACGGAATACTGATGTATTTTTCAGCCCAATCTTCTATCGCATATATTGTTACATCTGTTGAATTAATACTAATATTCTTTTTTACATCAATTTGTGTTGCATCAGCCATTACACCCGTTGCAGCTCCTGCTATAACGGATGTGTTAATAACCACACTTATAATGATTGTTGCTGAAAACAAAATGCTCAATACTCTTTTTAAATTACATTTCATAAGATTCCCCTCCTGTAAAAGTAATTTTATTTATTATTTGGTAAGATTTCATATTCCTGCCATTTTGCTAGATGCCGTGTAAGAATCATTCTGTCCTTTGCGTTGACTTTGCCGTCATAATTCACATCAGAAGCCTGATCATTTATGATTTTTATGCCATTCCATTTTGCAATGTACCGCGTTAATGTCATCCTGTCCTTTGAATTTATCACACCATCATTGTTTATGTCTCCGAATGTATACGAAAGTTTTTTACTATTGACAATTTCACCTGATTCATCATCAATCATTATGTTATTGACAGTATTCTCAACATTGTTTTCAGAAATATTATCAAATTCATACGATTTAACATTTGCTGCATTTATATATGTATCAGATTTTATCTCTATTGTATTACTATTATCACTCACAGATGTATTTCCGCTTGCTTTACCTGAAACTCGGATAAAATCTTTTTCGCTCTGCGTTTGTAAAGCAATATCAAAATCATAGTTTCTACCCTCAACCGTTACGCTTTTACCATTAATAGTAAATCCATCTGAATAATTTGAGCAAATATAAAATCCTCCGGAATATGTTTCGCCGATAATCTCACAGTCATTTTCTAAGTTTGAAAACACAAATTTTGAACTATTATTAACGGTAATATCCCATGAACAAGTATTATCCAGATTGTCCACCAATTTACAATCATATACATTCATATTACCGTTATAGTTGCTTCCATCATATTCAAGATACTCACCTCTATCATTCACCACTTTAAATGTTTTGTATGCAGTAATATTTAATTGAGTGGTATTACTTGCAGAAACAGGCTCACTTCCTTTTACTACCGAAATACTGCTAAAATTTTTTCCACTGTATAATTTATCAATATCATAAACTTCAAGATTAGTCCAAATGTCACTAATCATATATCCAAGCGCTTCACCGTTAGCATCTGTAAATGTAAAAGAGCTATAATCTGAAGATATTTTAAAAATAAAGTACCTTACATTTGGATATGTATTCTCATCATAGATTAAGATTTCATGCTCGTTTGTGCTATCATTATAGTTGTATCCACATACTACAACGCTATGTCCGGACACATCATTGTTATGCTTATAGCTAAATGAAAGTACAAAAGGCTTTTTCTCATTCTGGGAACGTTCAGCATCCTGTTTGAATTTTTTTAGAAAATCTGACAATCTTTTATTGAGACTTTGAGTATGCCATCCGTTCCTTTCAACAGAATAACTTTCAGCACCATTTGCTGTAAGTTGAGTTAACTGATAATATGTAACTAAATCCTTGAATCTTCCTTTATCACTATCGTACATAGAACCTAAGCCCCAATAATTGCTAGTCTGTATGCCATTATTCAAAGCTTTAAGATCCAAATTTCCGTTATTTGCATAACACATACTCAAAGCTATTCCATGACACACTCCTCCTGTTTCTCCGGAATACATTTCATCGTGAATTCTGAAAGTACTATCCCAAGTATTTAAACTATCCCAATATAATTTATGTCTATAATTTTTGTTATTAACATGATAAGTAGTAGCCTTATGCAAATACTGATTTGTATCTTGCTTAAGTTTAAAATAGTTATTATCGCTATAATCATTATAACTAAAACTGCTATAGGAATCTAATAAGGATTCTCTCTTTTGTGAATATGTGTAAGAATCCCAGTCACTCTTTGTAATAAACTTTGATTTTAAATTTGCATCTACACAGTTTTTCAAAATGTTTTCATTTATAGTATTATACTCAGCTTCTTCAATGGCATTAAAACCAGAAGAATTACCATAACCAACAGCACCATCGTAATAAGTAAAAATATTTTCGTAAGTAGTGAAATTCACTTCCTTATAATTTGATGAATAATAATAAAAATTCAGAGTGTTATTAGTATAAGTTAATTTATAATTACCACACCATCTATCTGCAGCAAAACCAGCAGCACAAGTGTTCATTCCTGTAATAAAATATTTATCATATAATTTATTATAATAATATTTTAAGCTATAAACATTTAAGTACTCACCATATTTTTTACCGGTTACCTCATGTATGGAATCATTACTATAGTAATAAATTCTTACAGAATGGTTATCCATTGTACCACCGGCTTCCTGAACAACTAATTCACATTTTCCGTCAAAATCCAAATCTAAAAATTCAAATCCCGCCTGCATTCTTATTGAATTACTTGTTAGAGGTAACCAAGAAGACTCATTGCTGAGCAACTTATTAATAAAATTATTACAATAATCACTTTCACTTGAAGCACTTACTGTTATTACTGACAACATTGTAATTAACACAAGAACAATCACTAATATAATAGCTATTGATTTTTTACTTTTTTTCATTTCTATTCCTCCTCGTAAATTTAATTTCAATTTTCTTTTGTCAATTCAAAAGTTCCCTTATTTTTATCTTTTGACAAAAGTGTTAATTTGTTTTCATCTATAATAAACTCATAAGTCGAATCCTGTGCAGATTCACTTACAAAATCAATTTTTATTTCATCATTATTTATAGTGTAATTAAATTCATATTCTGAGTCTGAAACAGCCATTTTACCGTTTCCTCTGCCGTCAAAAGTATATTTTGTAACGCTGTCCAGTTTCCATATTCCAATTAGTTCATCGGAAGTAACTTCAATCTGACTGCTAATATCCTGATTATTCCTACAACCGCACGAAAATGCAAAAAATAATACAACCAATGCTAAAACACATACAGATTTAAAATTTGTCAATTTCACAACTTACTCCTCTAATATAAAAGACAGACGATGGCAGAAAATCCGCCACCGTCCGCTAATCATTTTTCTAATTCAAGAATAATGTGGTATTATTTTGTAGATTTATTTTTTCTAAAGTAGCCATAAGCATAAACAACCGCTGAACAAAGCATTAATACAACAGCAAGTATAACTGCAATATTGCTATTTCCAGTCTGAACAGTGCCATTATCCGAAGAAATCACTGAAGAAGTTACAGTATCGGATGTTGACGTGCCTTTGTCTGGCTTTGATGTAGCTGATTCCACTGTAGTAGGTTCAGTTGTAACAGGCTTAATAGCCGGAATTTCTTCTGTTTCAAGAACTGTACCGCATACTGTACATTCCTTATGCTGACTGCCCTTTTCAGTTTCAGTGGCTTCCTTATCAACTATCCAGTCTGAAGGGGTGTGTGCTGCTTTGATAATTACACTGTCATGGTCTGTAATCTCAACAGATGCCGTAGCATCCTCAAACCACTTTCCGCAGCCGTCACAAACATAGTATGCTTTCTGACCATCCTCTGTACATGTTGCAGCAAAGCCCTCAACTAATGTAAGCTTATGTGTATGTCCGAGTGCAGGAGTGATTACATATCCGCATTCTTTACAAACCTCAGGTTCATACTCTGTTGCAGGACCACTTGAAGTATGCTCTGCAAAATCAAGCTTGTCTTCACAAACTGTGCACGCATGCCAATGTCCTGTTTTATCCGATTTCCATGTGGTTGTATCGTAGTTGTGGTCTGCAAGTTCACCATACTCAAAGGTTTCAGTATCACTTGCCTGTCCACATACAGAACAGCTCTTGAAATAAACAGCTTTTGAAACGCATGTTGCAGGAGTCTTTAAGTATTCGTCAGCAACTTTTTCTGTATACTGATGAGGAGCGTATTCGCCGTATTCCTGACCACAAACATCACATACAGCTTTCTTTGTACAAGTAGCTTCGCCACCGTGATGAGCAACTAGCGGAAGTTGTTCAGCTTCTTTTGTTGTTTCAATAGTTGCCTCTGCATCCTTAAAATACTTTCCACAGCCTGCACAGTAGTAATATTCATTATTACCGTTTTCTGTACAGCTGGACTTCTTGGCAGGAATCAACTCTGTTTCGTGGATATGTTTGCCCTCAATCTGAATATTGCCACTTACTAAATCAAAGACAACATTATCCATATCAAAGTTAAGGATATCCTGGTCAAGACTTATGGTTGTAGTGCCTGTCACGGCCTCTTCTGAAACCTCAAAGGTTAATGTTGCAAGAACGCCATTAACTTTAAAGTTCTCCGGAGCGGTATCATTAACCCAGCACAAACCGTAAGGGCTTGTTGTATAATTGTCGCTGTGAGTAACTCCTGACAACAAACCTCCGTCCTTCACCTCTTTGAGCTTAAGTACATCAGCATCGTAATTCACATACAGATTAGCCGATACCAAGCCCGGGTTGTTTGACATCGTGATTGTAACATCAACGGTATCGCCTGCTTTTGCTTCTGTGCTGCTTACAACGATTGACGGTGCGTCTTCCGAATCAGCAAACGCTGTAAAGCATACTGCCTGAGCCATCAGAATACAAACTGCCATAATCACTGCAAATGCAGCTGAAAGTTTTCTCTTCATCAAACTTTCTTCCTTTCTTTAAAATTTATCAAAAGGTAGGGTTTCATAACCCTGCCATTTTGCCAAGTGTCTTGTAAGAACCATACGATCCTTAGCATTCACCTCACCGTCGTTGTTTACATCAGCGGCGGTCATATCTATATTTTCATAGCCTGTCCATTTTGCAAGGTGGCGAGTGAGCATCATTCTGTCCTTTGCATTTACTTCATTGTCATTATTAATGTCACCTAAAGCACTCTTTCTCGGCGATGCAACAACATAATCGCTGAAATGCTCAGTATAGAACTTCAAATATCCGTCTTTATACACTGCTTGCATATCAGTCAGTGTATTATCTGACTCAACACGATAAACCTTTGCGTTTTCATCTTTACAAGGAATGCTTACCTCTGCCATTCCCTCATGCTGAACCTTATTCCCGTTTTTCGACAATGTAATGTCATACACATTCAAAATGCTCTTGTTATTGTCAAATAAGGACTTTATTTTATCAAGATTTTCTTTATCTGAAATCTCTTTTACAACAAGCTCAGCGTCAGCTTTTGCGATAACTCCTATGCCACTGTTATTATCTGTATGGTTATAATTCTTATTGTCCAAATCAATAAATGTAAAACCATTTTCATTTGCATAGGTTTCTGCAGCAGTACCCGACTTACCTAAGATTGTAAAATTATCAACAGTTTCACTTACATGCTCGCCTTTTTCAGAGTCGTAATAATAGCCATATCCAAAAGAATGTTCTCCGATTGTTTCAACGCTGCTTGGTATAGTAACTGCTTTCAGATTCGGACAATTAGAGAAAGTATTACCATGCCCCTGAGTTCCGATAGACTTTACACTTTCGGGGATATTTACATAAGCAAGTGAAGTACAATCAGAAAATGCATAATACATTATTTCAGTAACAGTATCGGGAATATTAACACTCTTTACATTACGATTTTTAAATGCTACTGGAGCTATTTTGTTAACTCCGCTTGGTAATTCAACATTCTCGTTCTCCAAGCCTTCAGGATAATACATAAGTCGATTATCATTCTTACTATACAAAACATTATCTACACTGTAGTAATATTCATTATCACTATCTACTGACAAGCTTTTTAGAGAAGTACATCCATCAAAAACATCATTTCCATCGCTTATAAATGAAACATTCTTCGGAATTACAATACTTTCAAGGCTTATACAATCTGAAAATGTCATTCTGGATATCGCCGTTACACTTTCAGGAATTGTTATACTTTTAAGCTTCTTACAGCCACTAAATGTATACCCTAAAGCTGTAACTCCATTAGGGATATTTACGCTTTCAAGACTTGTGCAACCACTAAACAAACCCATTCCAAGTGATGATACACCATCAGGGAGCGCTATTTTTTTAAGGCCTGTACAATTTTCAAATGCAAAATAGCCAATTTTTGTTACAGCATCGGGAAATGTTATACTTTCAAGGCTTGTACAATTCTCAAAAACAGATGAACCAATCGAACTGACGCTGTCTGGTATTACTACATTTTTTAAATTGACGCAGTCTGAAAATACATCGTTTGAAATTACCTTAGTTCCTTCTTTAATTTCAACATCAGTAGCCTTCGTTTTATCTCCTTTATAAGCATACAAAACTTTTCCTATATACAACAAGCCGTCTGGCTGATTGTTATACCATGCTGTATCATCAAAAGCATCATCACCAATCTTCTCAATGTTAGAAGGAATTTGTAAACCTAATAAATTAGTGCAATTCTCAAAGGCACTATCACCAATTTCAGTTACACTTTCAGGGATTGTTATACTTGTAAGGTTTGTGCAACCGTAAAATGCACTATCGCCAATTTCAGCAACATTTTCAGGAATTGTTATGCTTTTAAGGCTTGTACAATCACTAAATGCGTTATTACCGATACTCTTGACATTACTTCCGAGTACTACACGCTCAAGGTTACTATTGTTATTAAAATCACATGCAACTTTAGTTACTTTGTCACCGTAAATGACAGTTTTAACTGAATTTTCAAAACTAAAGTCAAAAGAAACATCTTCATCATCATTTGAAGCAATAGCATTAAAATATACGGTTTCAAGATTAGTACAATTTTCAAAAACGCTCCAACCTGTTTTCGTTAAATGCTCGGGTATATTAATTGATTTAAGATTTTCACACGCATTAAATGCATTATGACCTAAATATGTTATATTTTCTGAAAGCTTAACATCTATAAGAGAATCACAATCATAAAATGCTTTTTCACCGATGTATGTTACAGAATTGGGAAACTCTACATTTATAAGATTGCTGCAATAACTGAAGGCATTATCACATATGGACTTTGTTCCGTCTTTTATTGAAATTGATGTGTTTTCCGGCATCCAACCTTTATATTCATAAAGGCATTTATTTATGTAAATAACTCCATCTTCTTGATTGTTATACCAAGAAGTATTATCAAATGCATCATCACCGATAACACTAACACTATCGGAAATTTTGATATCGCTTAGATTTTCCGCATAGTCAAAAGCCTCCTCGCTAATAGATACAACACTATCAGGAATTTCTATACTCTTCAAATTATTGGCTGTATAAAAAGCACCGTCAGATATTTCATTAACTGTTTCGGGGATAGAATAATTTGCTTGCCTTTTACCTGCAGGATATAATATTAGCTTAGTCTTATCCTTATTAAACAAAACACCGTCAACACTTGAATATGTTTCATTCTCCGAAGAAACATTTATATTTTCTATGTTGCTATATTCCCAACACTTTTCATTCCACCAACCGACAACAGGAAAACTCTCAATTGATTTTGGAACATTAAGATTAATCAAATTACTGCATTTATAAAATGCGGCAAATTCTAAATTATTAATGCCCTCCGGAATTTGATATGTAGTGTTACTTTTTGCTCTCGGATATATAATAAGGCTATATGGGGCCTTTGTTTCATAATTCAGAGAAAACAATACACCGTCTATATCACAATAATCTTCATTTTGAGCATTTACAAAGATATTTTCAAGATTATCATAACATTTAAAGATATAGTCCTTTATTTCGCTGACACCTTCGGGTATAGTAAAACTTTTAATCTTATCAGTGTTTTCGTAATAATATAGTTCATTAATTGCCACTACTTTATAACCATCAATTTCGGAGGGAATAATAACATCAGTATCACTTCCGCTGTATTCGGTTATTCGTGCAACATTATATGACTGCTCATTTTTCCAATCGTATCTTTCTTCCAACTCATACTCAAAATCACCGCTTGTATAAGTTTCACCTACACTTTCACTGTTTGTTTCTACTGCACTTGCTGAAAAAGGCAGAGATGTAAATACACCGAATACAGTTATTATCGCAAGTAAAACTGAAACAATTTTTCTCTTTTTAAACATTAATAATCACCTCATTTTTTTCTTGTGCGTTTGTAATATACAAATACTGCTACTAATATAATTGCAGCAATAAGGATTACTGCAATTAATATAGACACTGTTTGAACTACTCCTCCCCCTTTATTTGTTGCTGAATCAGATGTTGAAGATTTTTTAGTATTACCAACTAAATCGCTTGTAGATAAAACAGTTGCATCATAATCCTCTGATTTTTCATTTATGTCGCTTGCATCAGAGTCTTTGACTTCAGACTGATTTACGCTTTCATTATTTTTTGATGCTTTATCGGAATCATCGACCGAATTTACATTTGAATCAGAATTCGATGCCTTAGATGTTGTTTCCGGCAAATCACTATCTTTTGACTGTGATGAACTACTGATTTCAACTTTACCGCTTATCAAATCAAAAACTACATTCTCAACATCACAATTCAAAATATCCTGTTCAAGACTGATTGTTGTGCTGCCGGGGTTAGCCTCCTTTGAAATTTCAAATGTAAGTGTTGCGAGAACACCATTGACTTTGAAATTCTCTTTAGACAAATCATTCACCCAACACAATCCATATGGGCTTGTATAATTGTCGCTGTGTGTTACTCCTGAAAGCAAGCCGCCGTCTTTTACTTTTTTTAGAGTAAGTACGCTCTCGTCATATTTTACATAGAGATTAGCCGAAACAAATCCCGGATTATTTGACATTGTTATTGTCACATCCACGGTATCTCCTGCCTCTCCCCGAGCACTGTTTATGACAATGCTCGGGTTTTTAGAAGATACTGCAAAGCATATAAACATATTCATTGATATCAAACTGCAAAAAACCATCGCAAAAGCAAATATGTGAATTATATTTTTATATACCTTATTCATTACTGACTCCGTTTTTTACTTTGTATACGGAAGTGTTTCATATCCACTCCACTTTGCTATATGCCTTGTTAATATCATTCTGTCCTTTGCGTTGACAGCACCGTCGTTATTTAAATCTGCAGCGGTCATATCAATGTTTTCATAGCCTGACCACTTTGCAAGATGACGAGTAAGCATCATACGGTCTTTTGCATTGATTTCGCCATCGCCGTTAGCATCGCCAAAATCAATAATTATAGTCGGATCAATATATTCACATTTTAGTTTGTCATTGTCTTTAGTATTTTGAACATATTGATCAGCTGTTGAACCCTTTGCGCAACAGATAATTGCATCAAGGTTTTTAGTACTCCATTTTTTTGTAACCTCAGAAACAACCGGTATCCAAGGTTCAGTGGTATACCCAATTGCATAATCTTCCAGCTTAACATTTGTTCTGTTGATTACAATTCTTTCAGTCCCACTATTGGCAAAAGCAAATGATTTGATTGTCTTTACAGAGTTTGGAACAGTATATTCGCCGCTGCTCTGTTTTGGACAATAGATTAGCTCTGTTTTGTTTTTATTAAACAGTACTCCGTTTTCGCTTGAATAAAACTTATTATTGGGATCAACATTGATTGATGTCAGCGATTCACAACCCAAAAAAGCATAATCACCGATTTGTTCAACGGATGCAGGAATTGTAATTTCTGTGAGTGATGTGCAGCCATTAAAAGCAAGGTCGCCGATTCTTATCAAGCTATTTGGCAAAGAAATAGTTTTGATATTCTCAGTTGCTCCGCAAAAAACATTAAACAAAGCCCCGTCAGCAATAGTTTTAGTACCTTCTTTTATGGTAAGATTTTGCGGAGCCGACTCGCCTTTGTTTCTCAGATAGATATGGTCAAGATATACTGAACCGTCGGGCTGAGCATCATACCATTTTGTGCCGTCAAAGGCACAGCTTGAAATTTTGAGAACAGTATCAGGAATTTGAATATCAGAAAGTTCTGAGCATCCGCCAAATGAGTTATATGCTATTTCTGTAACAGTTTTTCCTGCGTGGAAGTTTCTAATCTTGGAGTATCTAAAACTGCTATCGCCATAGTTTGAAATATTCTCACTCGGTGAATAATTTTTAAGTGGGCAGCCAATAAAAGCACTTTCACCGATTTCAACATTATCGCCTTTAATTTCAAGGTCATTTAGATAGTTACAGTTTTCAAAAGCTTTATAACAAATTTTGGTAATATTTTTTGGTATAAAAACATTATTTAATGCAGTCTGAGCAAATGTGCAGTCCTTAATTTCAGTTAATCCAGAACCTAAATTTATACTTTTTAAATTTTCACATAAACAAAAAGCAGATGCACCAATTGATTTAACATTATCAGGGATGCTAACATTTATTACGGGTGTTAGTTGAAATGTACGTTCTCCGATTGTTTCAACACTTTTTCCAATTGTTATTGTTTGTACTTTAGATCTTGCAAAAGCATAGTCATCAACCGATTTAACCTTGTCAGGAATTGTAATTTTTGCTAATCCGCTTTCATAAAAAGCACTATCACCAATTGCTTCCAAATTATCAGAAAGTGAAATATCTTTTAGAGAGGTACACTTGGCAAATGCCTCGTTACTGATTTTTGTTACATTGCTCGGCAAAGAAACATTATTAAGAGAAGTACAACCTCTAAATGCACTATATACAATATCTGTTACATTTTTGGAGATATTTACATCTGTAAGATTTTTACAAGCGGCAAAAGCTTTATCGGAAATTTGTGTAACAGAATCAGGCATAGTGTATTTACCGCCCTTTGTTTTATTACATAAAACAACTTTAGTCATATCTACTGTATATGTAACGCCATCAACTGTCTTGTAATATTTTGATTCATCTGCAAAAACTATGTTAATATTGTCAGATTTACTTTCGGTAATTGCATCAATATTACTAACCGATGCAGGTATTGTATGTAATTTAGATTTTCCATTCGGATAAACCACTATAGTATCAACTGCACTATTATATACAACACCTTCTATAGATAAATAATTCTTATTGTTTGAAGAAACATTAATTTCGCTTAAATTATAACGATACATAAACATTTTAGCGCTAAGGTATTCAACTCCACTACCGATTGTCAGGGATTGCAATGAACTACAGCCTTCAAATGCGTCCTCGGAAATCGTTTTTACGGAATCAGGAATAGTAATGCTCTTAGCATTAGTATCATAATGATATCCCAATGAAGTAATACCAATAACCTTTTTTCCTGCTATTTCTTCTGGAATTATGATATCTTCATCTTCAAGCGTACAATTGGTAATATAAATTCCGTCATTTTGTGCCACAAAATCAAAACCATAGTCAGGTATAACTTCAGCATAACCTTTTGCGGTTGCTTTTCCCAAGTGCACTATAAATTCGTTTTCTTTACCAATCTGCCAGTCGCCTATTATTGAAATAGTAGGATTATCATCGTAATAATCATCTGAATTTCTTTGCTCAACCCTTCCATCTTTATATGTAACCTTGTATACAAATTTTAATGCATATTCATAATCACAACTGTCCTCTTTCTCCTTTACAGGATCGACCTCAATTATTTCAATTGAAGCATATGGACTTTCCTTGATATTACAATTAAAAGATGTCTCAAAGCCCAAAGCCTTAGCTACGACTTTGTGAGTGCCAATATCCCATTGGTTTTCATAGCTTTGGTCATTTTCAAAATCAAAATAATAATAATTATTTTTATATTCAAAGCCGACGCTTGTTATTTCAGCTGATGTTCCGTCATCAAATGTGACTGTACCGTTAACATCAAAATAACTATATTTATACCATTCAACATAATCATCTTTATCATAATCGTATTCTTTGGTATAATATCCACTTGTACATTCGACAATGTCAATGTCATTAATTTCTATACTTTTAACAGGCGATTTAACAATATTAACATTAAAGGTTGTTTTAATTCCCTCAAGCTCGGCAGTAACCTGATGAGAACCAAGTCCCCACTGATTATTTACGCTTTGATCATCCGTAATATTAACATTGTTTGTGTATATCCAAGCATCATCAATATCAACTGTCGAACCGTCTGTTAATGTAGCTGTGCCGACAATTTTGCTACTATAGTCATAATTGTACCATTTAACATACTCGTCCTTATCATAATCGTAGTCTTCAGTATAATATCCATTTGTAAATTGGATAATTTCTATATCGTCAATACTAAAGTTCTTGAAATCTGTTTGTGATGCTGCATTAGTTATCGGGATACTGCTCATCAGCAAACACGCCATTAATGCGATTACTGTTACTAATTTAAAAATCTTTGTTAGTTTGTGATTTTGTCTCATAAAAAAGCCTCCTAAAAACTTTATTGATGAATTTTGCATTTTTCTATAATTTCATCTGCAAAATAATATCCCATATCAACCCGTTTGCAATTCTCGTTGCATAACAAGCCACTATCCGCACAATAGATTGCCTGTTTTATTTCTCTGCATTTCGGGTATTTTACGCTTTCATCAAGCTTTAACGCTTGCATAATACTTTTGAAAATCTGTGGTGAATAGTTATCTACTAAGCTTCCTCCGTGCCACACAGCACAACTGTACTGCGGAACAAATCCAACAAACCAATGACAGTCATTTGCTATTCCCGTACCTGTTTTTCCGCCAACTTCAATATCATCCATTTTTGCTCCTGCACCCGTTCCGCCACTCTGCACTACACCTTGAAGCAATTCGTTCATAATAAATGCCGTTGGCTCACTAACCACCTGTTTATAATCATTATTTTTTGTGTATATTGTTTTACCGTTGTCATCAATAATTTTAGTTATGGCTTCAGGCTTATAATACTTGCCGCCATTTCCAAAAATCTGATAATATCCTGCCATATCAATCACTGAAACACCATCATAGAGATACCCCATAGCCAAATTACCGATTACCTCGTCTTCATCCTCGTTTGTAGCTTTTTTACTCTCATAATCAAGATTTATATCAAAATTTTCTTTTAAAAAACTTATGGAATTATTTACACCGTAATCATCAAGACATTTGACAGCCACCGTGTTAATCGATTCCTTAATTGCCTGATAAACAGTTGTGTTGCTGTTTGTATATGTACCCGTTGCATTTTCAGGCCAATTAACAAGCTCGCCATTCTCATCCATAATTTGCTTATAAGGCGAATCCTCATAAACCTTTGACCAATATGCCTTACCGCTTTCTATAGCAGGAGCGTATACGCTTAAAGGCTTCAGGGATGAATACGGTGATAATGTAGTATTAGCGTAATTAATATCTTCGTTTAAATCGGCACTGTAAACAGCACACAACCCTCCGTTTAAATCGGTTAAAGCACATCCAAATGGTGCACTGTCTAGTTCAGAATTCAAATATGACTTTTCAATAGCTTCATAAATCTTTGCGTCAAAACAAGTTTCAATTATGTGGTCTTTTTCAAATAATATTTTATTTGCTTTATCTAAATTACAGTTATTGATCTTGGCGATAGCACTTATTGCTTCCGCAATAACAACTTCAAGATATGGTTTATACAAAGTATCGTTGCTTATTTCACTTTGATTCAATTCTGCTATTATCTGATCGTCTTTATCTTTAACTGATATTTTTCCGCTTGAACATCCACTTAAAGGAATTATCCATAGTAACGCAGTGAATATTAGGCATATTAAAATAATTTTTCTGTACATCAATTCTAACTCTCCAAACTATTTATATACTTAACTATATCATCAGGCAGATCTGTTTTAGGCTGATCAACAATTTTTCTACCTAGATTACTGAGTTTATCATCAAGTCTATCAAGCCTATCAGCAGTCTTTAAAAGTTGCTGTTCACATACTTCTGTGCTATATTCATCGCCTGCCTGTTTATAGAGTTGAATACCCTGAATAAGCATATAGCAATAATCCTCATATTCGTCATACGAGAACGGAGCAATCTGAAATATCTTATTTTTATAGCTTATCAGGCTTTCAAAATCGCCCTGTGAGAATGCATAACGAGCCTTTGCACTGTAGGCTATCTGCACATATTCATTCTGCGAAATTATCCTGTCCGCAATTTCATTTTGAGTGACAATATCATCCTCGGCAATTAGCAAATCAACTTTATTCTGCGTGTTGCCCGGGAACATTGAGTCGGCGGCTTGATTAAAGCCAAAATGCGCAAGTCCCAGCGCAACGGCAAAATACAGTGACAACAGACCAGTGATTACAAAAGAAAATACAAAAACTGCTCCCTTTTTAAGTTCAAGCTGTTTGCCATCGTTATAATTGAGAAACAGCAAAAGTATAAAGAACATTGATATAAACTGCAAATCAAAGTCAAACAAACAATGCAAAAAAACTGTAAGCAAAATAATTCTTTTACCCGCCGAGTTGCCCTTGCGGAAAAACGATTTTATAATTCCCACTACGAATAATAGGCAAGGAATCCAGCCAACATCAAGCAAAAGCTGTAAAAAGTCATTATGTATGAACATAACCGAATACACACCCGTTTGAATTGATTGCTGAACATAGTAATATCCCATATAGCCCAAACCGAACGGATGCCTTAAAATTAATGGAAATGCATCGAAATAATAAAGCAGTCTGCCGACGAAGGTGCTCTCGGTAAATGAAATCGTGAAATATCTTGAGAAAATTTCAGAATTATTAAACAGAGGCAACATTAACAGCACTGCAACCGCAAGCACTGCTACAACTATGCCGAGGAGAATTTTAACCTTTTTCCCCTTTCTGAAAAATATAATTAAAACATTTGAAAAAACAGCTAAAATAAATACTGCACGACTACCAGTAAATAACAGAAGTATAATAAGAAGCAGCGCAGAAATTATGTCAATAGGTTTTAGTTTTTCTTTGCTTAATGCAGTAAGCTCGCCCACAAGCAAAAACAGTGCAAAGGTATTTGGATACTGAAAAAATCCCGCCAGTCTGTCGGAAACCGTAAAATAATCTCTTGTTGCAGGAATAAACACAAGCACAAGTGAAAGTACTCCCAATGCAAGTGCTACATAAGGTAACAAAGCTATTAGATGTTCCTTTATTCCTTTATCTTGCATTAACAAAAGCATATACAACAGCACCGGCAGAAATTTGAGAAAACCAACGAATGCCATTCCGGAATCAATGGCATAGAAACAGGAAATCAGATATAACAGCGTAATAACCGCAATAGAAAGACTCGTTATATTTATGTTAACAACCAAATTCCTGTTTTGGGCAATTTTAACAATCAGCAAAACCGAAATTATAGCCGACAAAACACAGCCGACATACTCGTTAAAGCCACCCGATAATACCAACGAAAGCAACAGAATCCACTCCGCCGCATATGTATCTGACAAAAATTCTTTTATTTTTCCCATATATTCCCTCTGAAAAAATTCTATTTAAAGTATATTCTTGGTTATATAATAAATAATATTTAATATTCTGCAAAGGTTAAAATGATTTTATCGCAAAGTATATCACTTTACGATAAATTTTCTAAAATTAAGATATATTCAATATTTTTTATTTCTCTGACTAATTTTTTGACTGCGATTAAGCTGACAAAAAATCCAGTTTCTCCATATTTTTTCTTTTTAAATCCATAGACGAATGAACATATCTATCCAATGTAATTTTTATACTTGAGTGACCTAAAATCTCGCTAAGACTTTTAATTTCAAAGCCGTTTTCTATGCATCGAGTTGCAAATGTGTGCCTCAGTATATGAAATTTAACACTCCTTATCCCACATTTTTTCAGAACCTTTTTAAAATAATACTGCATACTTCTTGGCTCTATAAAATCGGTTTCCGTGCCTGTAAGAACATAAGCATCTGGATTTCTTCTAAAGTTCTTTAAAATATTGATAACAAAATTAGGAATCGGTATTTCCCGTATCGAATCCTCGCTTTTCGGCGGCGTTATTATTATCTTTGTTTTGCTTCCGTGTTGCTCCGAATAATTATCCCTTATGCGTAACATTGTTTTATTTACACTCAAAACCTTTTCCCCCATATCAATGTCAGACCATTTCAAAGCACACAATTCGCCGATACGAATCCCCGTGTAAATGCATAACAAAATTCCGAGATTTTTGTCATTAAGATTATTAACAAGGTAATTACAGAGCCTTTCCTGCTCAAACAACGTTAATATTTCAACTTCTGATTTGTGTGCCTTCAGAGAAATAATTGATAAATCGCAGTTGTGATGAAAACCCTTTCGTTCAGCGTACCTCAATATACTTTTTATTACGGTCAATATGTCGTTTGCCGTTTTTACAGCGTATCCGTCCAAAAGCAGCCTGTTCATATATTGCTGAACTACATCCAGAGAAACGGCCGAAACATCATACTTTCCGAGCAGAGGTAAAATATGCTTGCCGATAATCATCTTATAGTGAGCCAAAGTTGACTCCTTAACGCACAGCCTTTTGTTTTCGAGCCATTCCCCGGATAGTTTTGCAAAGTTAGCAGATAAAATATTACAACTTGCTTTGTGTGATTTAACTCGTTCCAGCTTTTGCTTAACCTCGGTGTAGCTTTTTCCATATAAATAACCATATACAGCCTTGTTGCTCAAATCTCTATCTTTTATATATCTACCTTCCCATCTTCCATCCTTTCTTTTAAAAATATTTTCGCCCTTTCTTGGCATAAAAAATAACTCCCTTCTTGACTGAAATTTTGACTGATAATAAAATAAAAAGTAACTAAGTTCTTTAGAAAATTATTTCAATTTGTCTTTTATTATAAATTTAATGCTTAAACTCCTACAAAAATCAAATGCTTAAACTCCTTTTTATATTGACTTTTCTAACACTAAATGCTAAAATTTAGATGTAGTATTGTAATATTTTTAATCGTAAAGTGATATACTTTGCGATAAATTTTCTCTAAAGCAAGTATCTTCGGGTACTTGTTTTTATTTTTTACAATGTTAATGGCAGTCATATTTCTTATTTGTATAGGTCACTGACTCTGTGCTACGCCAAAATTCCATCTACATATGAAAGCAAAAAATCACTTTTACAAAAACATATATTTATCATGTCATTATAATACACAACATAAATTTCTCATGTATAATGATAAAATCATAGTTTTCTAGAATGCATTCTTTAGACGATATTGTTCTACTATAGACGCTTATAAAAATCAACCATAGCACATATAATATCTACAGTAGCAACGGAGGATGTATATGAGCAACAATGATATTTTACTTAAAGATATGGGAAAACGAATTTCCGAGCGCAGAAAAGATATGAAACTTTCACAAGAAGAATTAGCTGAATTAGCAGAAGTTTCACCTCAACTTTTATCTACAGCAGAAAGGGGAACAAAAGCACTTCGCCCTGAAAATCTCTTAAAAATCAGCACAGCTCTCGGAGTAAGTGTCGATTACCTCCTTACTGGCGAAATCATCGACAAGGATTTATCAATTATTTCTAATAAACTGAAAAATGCATCCTCAACTCAGGTAAGGTCAATAGAAAAAATAATCGACGAATGTATTAATCTCTGTGAATGATAGTCGGTATAGTTTTATATCTATTTATATTATAATATCTATAATCTAATTGTAATAAAATAGGCACCTTTAACCAAACGGATAGTAGATTTCCCTTTGGACATAGCTGCTCATTTTTATAATATACCACAATATGCTTTTGATTTACTAAATATCAATTTCTGACTATTAAGATAAAAAATTCACTTCGGTTATTACTGTGTAAAAGGTTTCGGACTGCAGTTTTAATGCAGTCCTTGACTTTATCCTATTCGATTTGTTTCCGATAAGGCGCACTGCAATGCAACAAAGCTTCTTTATTTTTACGAAGATTTGCCATTAGGGTGACAACATCTTGCAAGTTGCCCTGTGCCTCAATTGTTTCGTTTACATCGTTACCGCTTGACTTGAGCTTGTTTTTCCGTGTGGCATTCTGTATGATTTTACGCTGTTCCATGCTCTCAACAAGTCTGTGATATATGCGGAGAGTTACTCCGTTTCTATCTGCAAGCTGTGAAAGAATCGCCTGTTCTTCAGTTGACGGCGGATATTCACGAACCGCCCATACACTGCGGTATGAGTCGCCGACAATGTAGTGATCTGTCAAGAATTTTATTGTTGACGGCAGAATCATATCAAAGAAATCTTTGGTATATATTTCTTCTGCCTGTTCAGGTGTGAGCACCTTTGTTTTTCTATTGAGCAATTTCATTTTCTAACCCCCTTAATTTCGTACTGCCAACACAAGTATATGGTCATCCTGATTGTATCCGTAACAGGTTGAAAGCGTTAGAATCTGCTGACCGTAAACAGGTGTAATTCCTGTGTCGTATGTGGATTTCTCTTTTGCATATTCAATTCTTGAGTTATAGCTTTTTTCCGTTCCAACTGTTGTGAATCTGTACCAATCATCATCGGATTTTACTTTCATAACAGAAAAGACGGAGTAAGCAAATACCCCGTCTTTCGTTTCGAGCACAACTGTCGTATGTTCCGTAAAATAAGAATAATCGGTATAGTTGCAAAGGTCTGCAAACATTGTGCCGTTGTTCATATGATGACCGTATATGATTAAATTTGTACTGTCGGCTGAACACCTTGCATCAAGAAACGGTGTACCGCTGTAGCTGTACTCGCCGTAAAAGTTTTTGTTCAGATACTTCTGCGGATTACTCGGTGTGTGCATAACAGGGTAATTGATATTTGTTCCTGCTATGCTTATCCAGCCGAAACATTCGGAATTCATCGGAATGAGTTCCGATATTGAATGAGGTTCGTAATATGTCGTGAAATACATAGACGATTCGTCTTGAACATCATTATCACAATCACTGACTTTTAATAAATTTGGATTTATGAATTGTTCTTTTTCAGTATCATTACCTGTCGATTCCTCAGTAACAATTTCTGCAAGGTTTTTAAAACTTTCATTCTCTTTGTACTCTGTAAACACCTGCGAAAATATTGAAACCAGGCAGGCAATTATAACAACAGAAAATACGCCTATCACAATTCCTATTTTGATTTTTTCTTTATGTTTCTTCATAGGTATGCTCCTTTTCATAATACTGCTCGCCGTCATAGTCGGGCATCAAATCACCATTCATACTTGCTTCAAAGTATATTGCAAGATAACGCTTGATGTCTGCTTTCTTCATTCTTGTGACCTCGAAACCCTGATCTGATATAATCTTCTCAACTTTGTTTGCTTTCTGCAAAACATTTTCGGATTTTGAAGATTTACACCTTGCTATGAACAGAAACTGCCTTGCGGTTGAGGTTTCGGTCTGAATACTGTCGAGAAAATCCAAATCCTTGTTAAGAATCCTTCTGACCTTTTCATTCTGTTCAGCTTCAATCCTGCCTTTGATATAGCTTTTGTTTGTATCGAAGCACTCGCAGGAATCGGTACAGGTGATCTCAATATCCGGCACAGCAGAAAGCACCATCATCAGGTGGCGCACCTTGATTTCGATATTCGTGTGGGAAAGCACAGAAATATTTGTAGGCTGAACCATATAGAAAATAAATTCTTTCTTGCCGACCTTTAAACCGTTTTTCGTAAAGGTTTTTATGCCCATCAAATCCTGAACAGATTTACCTTTTTGTTTTGTTTTTTTCTGCTTGTTCTTCATTTATTTGCCCCTTTCTGCCCAGAAATATATCTGTTGAGTTGATATAAAATACTTTACGGCATAGCGTATGAAATCAAGAATTGTTGTATCTTCCAGTCTTATTGACAAAAAGCCGAAACAGAGAGTTACCGCAAGAGGTACTATTATTCTCGTCTGTGCAAGTATCAGTATTGATAACAAAAGTGCTATGCTCATAATTGCAAAATCCCGTAAGCTCCACAGCCATAGATTGGCTGTGGCTTTTAGGTTTTGCGGATATAAATAAGTGGTCATAATCTTTAAATTCCTTTCGTTTTAAATCGGAGCAAAGTTCTAACAAGCTTGTTTGATTAGAACTTTGCGATAGATTGCAACTTGTGCCAAGGAGCATTGCGCCTCTGCTTTTTAGCGGAAATTTTACGCTAAAAAGCAGTAATGTTCTACGCAACATAAGTGGAGTAGAACATTGGCACTAAGTTATTTAGCCGCCCTTGCAACACTTCTCGTCAGATTTACGGCAGTAGTGGTTGCGTGAACAATGCTCGTCATATTAACCTTAACTGATGAATCAAGTCCGAACTGCTGTGCAATTCTAGGAACTTCGTTTGATGCAAGCATTATTCCAAGTCCTAAAAGCATATTACCGGGGAAGGTTAGCAACCCGAGGAACAGCAGAGTTGTCTGCATAAATGCCGTAAGGCACAGTGCCGCTATCTGTTTCATCCACTGATTAAAGCCGTCCTGATATCCTCTCGGAACGCTGAACATATACAATGCACCTACTGCCATTTGTATGAGCAGAATTCCTCCACGCTTGATGTTCGCAAAGAAGATCTTTATTACGCAGTAGGCAAAGGCTATCATGCATAACAGATTCAGCAAGCCAAATGTTGTCTGTGTTGCTACTGCAAAACTGCCCTCTAAAACACTTGTGCTTTGTCCGGCTAAATCAATGCTTTGTTGCCCTGCCATTATAGATGACAAATCCTTTGAGAATGTGTTTTGCAGGCTGATGCAGAACTTATACAACTCCACAGGTACTACGCCAAACAGCGAACAGGCAAAGAACCCTTTTAATACATTTATAGCGGTTGTTTTGATATTTGCTCTGCCGTTCTGATACTCTATTGCAACATCGAATACGGCAACGACCGTGCCTGCGACGAACAATGCCCAGCCAAAAAGAGTAAACAGATTTATTGTCGCCTGCACCCATTCAAGGTCAAACACATCTACGCCCATATTTCCCATCATAGTGAAAAAGTCTGCGACAGCGTTGTAAATCGTTTCATAGAACCACTGTAACATCGTGTTCCATATAGCGTTTGAGATTTGCTCACCGAGGTAATCAAACACACCGCCTATGGCACTTCCGATTCCGCCGATGAAATCTCCTAACCAGTCAAAAATATAAATCACCTCCACAAAAGGCTGTTATGACTTAACACAACAGCCTTATTTTTATTGTTATCAGAGTACTGTCCAAATGTAAAGTGGAGCTGTCAGAGAGAACACAAGACAGCCGAAAAGTATTGCCGGCGCCGTGAACTCAAACTGCCCGTGCTTGCGATAGTCCATATACGCGGTTGCAAGTTTGACAAAGAAAAGTATAGCAAGAATCATATCTACAGCAGGAAAAACAACATTATTTACAACATTTTTAATCTGTGTTTGCGCCGAGGTCCATGTACTTTCGATGGCTGATGATACATCTCCTGCGGCAAAGACTGTTACCGCCGATATTCCGAGCATTAACAGTATTACTGATATTCCTGCCAACCACTTCAATAACTTAATTTTTCTTGACTTTATCATTTTTTACCTCCGATTTTCTTAGATCATTCTCCGATATATATCTGACTTCGATGTTCAGTTTTTCTGCAAAGCGAATTTCTGTTTTCATACCCTCGGTTAATTCATCACCGAAAACCCAGACCGCATCACACACCCAAAGCATAGAAAGTCCGGCAAGCATTCCAAGGTTTCTTTCTTCTTCATTGTCATCATTCAAAATCAGCGCATAAAAATGCGGTATGAACGGAGCCATACCGCACTCTAACGCACATCGGGCATATCGTTTTGCATTTTCAATATTTGCAGATACATTACCACCCAAAGGCGAACAGATATACACCCTGCGCATTATTCATCGTCCTCATCTTTCTTCTTAAATTTGATGATGAGAAATGCAATTAAACAGCCGACAGCAACAGAAGCCAATCCGATATAAAAGCCAAGATTTGAATTGTCACCTGTCTGCGGTTTTTCAGGTTCAGGCTGCGGATGAATAGTTACAGTCTGATTCTCATCTTCAATGTCAGCGTGTACTGCAATTTCTGTTCCCTCACGGTAGAGAGTTTCAAAAGCAACGATTTCTGTTTCTTTGGTAATTACAGAACCGTCAAAGGTAAAGGATACTGTTACTTCGCCGTCTGCTGTTTCGGGTGTGAATGTTACTTCGGAACAAACTTCTTTGCCGTCAACAAGGAATTGCTTACCCGTGGATTTATCCATAAGGATGCCTTTGATTGTGTATTCTTTTCCTGCTGTGAGATGTTTGTAGGAAACGACATCGTCAATGGTAATGTCACCGTTAGCTGTGAATTCCTTTTTGCCGTCTATACTTGCCTTTGTGCCGATTTCCGGAATTTTGACGGTTACTGTCTGACCTTCGTCCTCAATATCTGCGTGGACTGCAAGCTCTTTATCCTCGCTGTAAAGGCTTTCAAAAACGACAATGTTCGTTTCTTCCTTGATATATCTTGTATCAAAGGTGAATTCTACTGTTACACTGCCCGACGGTTCATCAGGTGTAAATGTAGTTTCTGAACGGATTTCTTTTTCATCAATTAACAGAGGTTCGCCTGTTGCCTTATCCATAAGAGCACCCTTAACCGTGTACTCCTTGTCGGGTACAAGGTGCTTGTACTCTACAACATCTTCAAGAGTGAACACTTCTGTTGCACCGACTTCCTTTTTGCCGTCAATGGTTGCAGTTGTTCCGAGTTCAGGTATTTTATCGTTCTCGACTGTGATTTCGATAATTTCCTTGTTCTCAGAAATTGTTACGGTATAGTTTTCTTCATTAGGGAGATAACCCTCGGCAGGCTTTAATTCACAGACAATGTACTCGCCGTATGGAACATTTTCAAAAGTGAAGATTCCTTCCTCGTTTGATTCAGCGGTGAGAATTGCAGTTTTTTCTGACAATTCTTTTTCCTCTGCTTTAAACATTCCAAATAATGCGCCTGCGATATTTTCGCCTGTTTCACGATCAATCTTCAAGCCTTTGATTGTGCCATAGATGATTTCATTTTCAATCGGTTCACCGTCATTTACAGAAATATGAACAGTTGCAACATCCTGTCCTGCGTATTCAAACACAACAGGGTATTTTTTATCGGAAAGGATATAGTGATTGTCCGTGCTGATTTCCTTAACATAGTAACTGCTGATTGGAAGGTCGGTGGTGAAGGTTGCCTTGCCTTTTTCATCACAGGTGATAATTTCAAGAAGTCCGTCCTTTGGAATGACAGATCCGTTTGCGGCTTTCAAATCTTCATCAGCGTAAAGTCCGAATGAAACATTGAGGATTTCGTCATTACTGCCAATGTTGAATTTCTCGTTCTGTTCAAACACTTTGGTAAGGTCGATTTCAACCTTTTGTCTGTCGTTTGTAAATGATGTTGAGGTGTTAGTCACCTTTTCATTCTGTCCTGAGTAGGTAAGTTCAACCGTATGAGGTTCGGGATTGATAACTGTTCCATACGGAGCAACGGTTTCAACAACACGGTATCTACCGAGGTAAAGCTGTTTGCTTGTTGCTGTGCCTTTTTTACCTGTGGTAATGGTGTCAACAAGAGTATCTTTTGTATATCGAACTGTTCCGTCAGGCGTTGTGATATTCTCATCAGCATATATTTCAAACACAGCCCCTGACAAACCGCTTACAGAATATTCAGGCTGATAGATGGTCGGAAGTACGGCATCATTTCCGTTTTCATCAGTATATCCACCGCCGATTGCCGTTACGTTCGAGAAAATCTCACCTGTCTTTTCAACGGTAATTGTACCTTTCTGAGGTGTGTTTTTCTTCTCTGTTTTTACGATTGTAACGCCGTTTTCTTCACTTGTGTTTTCTGACGTAATGTCAAAATATACAGGTGTGCTGTCGAGAAGATATCCGTAAGGAGCCTGCACCTCAACGACTGAATAGCCTTTGCCGTAGGGCAGAGTTTCAGGTGTGATGAGATAACCATCGCTGTTCGTGTAGAATGTGTCAATCTCTGTAACATTCGGATAGGTGTATTTCATTGTTACCTTGTTTCCGTTGGAATCATAAATCTGAAACCCTGCGCCTGCATACGGGATCTGCTTTCCGGTTTCGCTGTCAACCTTTACTATCTTTACATAGCTTTCAAGACTTGCGTTATTGATGAGGTACTTGTAAGTCTTATTATTTTCAGAAATAAACACATCAAAATCAGCAATGAACTCCGTACCGTTCCAACCTTTTGTTTGGTGAACTGTGTATATGCCATAGGGCAAATCCTTTGTTTCTGCAAAGCCGTATTCATCGCAAGTTAAAATATCACGCTCTGTTTCTTTTGCCTTGCTGTAGCCTCCTGCCGATTTCAGATACACCTGAAATTCTGCACCTTTTTCGGGAGTTTCTATTTTTGTACTGCCGTCATCTGTGTGCTTAATTATTGAGATTTTGCCCATTAAAATATCCTCTGTAACGCCTATTGAAATGCTGTTGTTTTCAATAGTGTATTTCTTTGCTTCTGAACCGATATGGTATTCGGTTTCGTCAAGCAGATAACCTTCGCTTGGTTCAATTTCTTTCAAAGTCCAGTTATCTCCGCAAACATAGTATGAAGTGGTAAAACTGCCGTTTTTATCGGTGGTGTGCTTGTCAACCAGCTTGCCGTTATTGTAGATTCCGTAAACTGCTCCTGCAAGTGTTGCATCACCCTGTGCAGACTTTGTTTCAGCGTCTGTTTTTGTAACAGTCAGATTCCACTTTTTAAGAACATTACTGAAAGAAACAGTTGCCGTTTTTCCACTTTCAACATTTACGATCTTTGATTTTTGTTCGGCATACTCTGTCGGAGTATGCTCGGTAACCGTGTATTTTCCGGGAACAAGGTCGGTTAATTCAAATTCGCCTTTTGAATTGGTTTTTGCAGTTTTGCTGTAACCATCGCCGTTGACAGTAAACTCAATATTTGTAACATTGCCGTCCTCGGAGGTTTTGACAAGCTTAAGATTGCCCGAGCTTGTCTTGACCTTGAAATATGCTCTTATCGGGTCTGCGTCGTTTTCAACACCTGTTATGACATCCTGCAAGCTTGCGTCACCATATGGCACAAGAACAGTTTTGCCGACATCAGGCATTGACTTTGCAGAGTTGAATGTTACTGCATCGTTGACGGGGAAACTTGAAGTCAAAGTCAGCTTGTTGCCTGATACAGATGCGCTCACACCGCCTGTTGTCTTGAAGCTGAAACTGGAAAGAATATTGTTGCTGTCGGTAAGAGTTAATGTGTACTTTCCGTCTAAATATTTCATCTCATAGGTTTCAGCCTTTGAAGCGATTGCACTTGCGAAGCTCGGAACGGTTGAGTAATTGGCAAGGATTTTTGAGATTGCATTGTAAACCGACTTAACTCCGGGATTTGCACCGCCTGCACAGATACCGTCAATGAACTTTGTATTCGTACACTTGTAACCGTCAGCAGTACTTCTGCAACCTGAAACAAACTCCCATACAATCAGCTGTGTTGCTACCCATTTCTGATCCTCTGTTCCGCTTAAGCTTTTTTCCGAACCGGGTTTGCCGTAGAGCAGAGCAAGGTTGATTGCTTTCTGCTTTGCCGAGCCTAAATTCTTCCAAACGGTTGAGGCACTTTCTGTCAGCGTATTGCCTGAGTAGAGTGTATGACCGGGTTCAATGCAATAGGCTTCTTTTCCGTCTGCAAAAATCTTGCACAGCTCTTCGCCCACTGTACCTACAGTATAACCGTCGCTGACTGTGGTCTGCTGGAATTTGATTGTGTTCCCGGTGCTGTCATAACAGTAATCAAAGGTAATTGTAACCTTATCACCGCTTGCCGCACTTACAGGGAGCGAGAACATTGTTCCGAATATTACGGCAACCACGAGTAAAAGTGCAGTTATTCTTGTGAATTTTTTGTTTGACATTAATTTGTTCATAAAAAATACCTCTTTTCAAAAAAAATATGGCAAAGTCTTTTGACTCTGCCTGCTGATGAAATATTCTGTTTTCAGATAAAGTAAATCATAATTTCATCGCCTGCCCTTCATTGAAATCTTCATCTATATCATCAGACTGCTCACTGCCGTCCGTTATATTTACATATTCGCCGATAATGTTCAGCGCTTCGCAGTAACTGCCAGAACTCGTAACACGACTACACATTTCTTTTGCCTCGTCAGCCATACCGTTTTGTTTGAGAGTGTGACTTGCAATTCCTAACAGATTGAATATGTTGCCGTCCTGACCTATCAATGCACAGTCAGGTTTGACCTTTTCTGCTTTGATTTGCTCATCGGTAATAAATCCACCGAGCTTGTTTTCCACATAGTCGGAAAGCCAAGTTCCTGCAAAGGCTGTGTAGGACTGCAATCGCCACATTGCAAGCTTGCCGATATCAAGGTGGACATCTTCAAAGGGATAGAGAATACAGGTTACGCCGTCACTCTTGAACACAGAAACATTCTCAAACTTTGTATTGTCAAGAAGTATTCCCTTGTCTGTGAGCATTTTATTGATGCCGTCCACCCATTCCTGTGTTTCACCGCCGCATCCCTGCAAGATGAGTCCTTCCTTGCCGTTCATACGGCGGAGATCTGTTAGAGTTATTTGGTTTATTTTCATTAAGATCAATCCTTTAAAAAAATAACAGCACCCGATTAAGAGTGCTGTCTATACTTTATTTAGCAGTAAACTACATATATTTTGTTGTTTTCTGCTATCACATTGAATGATAAGTCGCTTGGGACTATGTCGTCACTTTGGTAGTAGTAGGCTACATACTTAACATCGCCGTAGCAATCTGCCGTCAGGCTTTGCGTATCATCATAACATGATGCGTTTGTGGGTGAGAACCAGCTTGCGTTGCCTGTGTTCAGTGAGAAATCATATTTCATTCCGAGCTGCTGACCATAGGCTATGCAGGCACTCACCGCATAATGAACATCAACCGTTTTTGCTTTGGTAGGCGGTTGCGTCGGTTTTTGCGTTGACTTTTCTGTCGGCTTTTCTGTAGGCTTCTGCACAGGCTTTTGAGTAGAATTTTCAGTTTCTTTTTTCGCAGTCGAATCCAATTTTTGCTGATTACCTTTCACTGTATTCTTGCTGTTGTTCTGAACCTCGGATTGTGTTTTCTGAATCGGAGCCGTTGCCGAAACAACCGCCGAATTTTGTCCACTGTCGGCTTTTTCTTCGGTTTTGGCATTCTGTCCCGAAGGCTCTGTTTCTTTTGAAACTGTGGCATTTTCGCTAGATTGCATTGTTTCGGTTGTTGCCATTTCAGAACTTTTCCCAGATGCAGAAACACCCACGGAAGTTGAAACCGTGGGTGATAAAGAACTGTTATCCATTTTTTCTTCTGCCGTACAAGCTGTGAATGTTCCTGCCATTAATATTATGCTTATCATTATTGCGATTTTCTTTTTCATACTATCGCCTTCCTTTCAAGCAACAAGTATATCCAAAGAATTTCAAATGTCCAGAAATATTTGTAATCTGAAAATTGGAGTTTATCTGATATATCCTACTCTCATAAAATAATCCTCGTAACGTTGTTTTTGAACATCAATCATATTATCTGAATTTACAAATTTAATAAAGTCTCTTTCAGAAATCCACTTATAAGAAACAGTTTCACCTTTTTGTAAAGTGATTTGTGTCTTATCCCAATCTGTAACGCAAAGAAAGCTATAATATATTGTATCACTAGAAATATGCTGACCAATTAACTCAAAGGAATCTGAAACAATACCTGTTTCTTCAAAAAGCTCCCTTTTGGCACACAATAACTTATCTTCACCTTTCAATGCAGAACCTCCAGCTGTTGCTTCAAAATAGCCACCGAAGTTTGGTTTACAAAAATCCCTCTGCATAAGAAGATAGTCGCCATCTATATGTCTAACCAAAATATCGCATACAAGATGGTGCAAACCTTTGGGAATTAGCTCACCTCTAATTAAGTCTTGATCCGCCAGAGTTCCATCTTTAAAATATCCATCCCAGATTTCCAAAATATCACCTCACCAAATTCAAACTTATCCACCAAAAGTATACCACACCAAACAGCAACATTCAACTACGATAACCAGTAACTTTCAGCTTCTCAGCTCACAGCAGAGAAAGATGTAAAAGTGCATCTCTCTGTTCTTCCTCGGACAGGCTGTCGAGGAAATCTTCAAGGGTGTAATTTTCCTCGAATTCTTCTTCAAGGTACTGGCAGTTGTCGCAGAGTTTTTCTCTCCTGACAAGTACCGAGCCGTCATCCTGCTGGGTGAATGATAAAACATCGTTGTATTTGAATCCGATTCGCTGACGGATTTCATAGGGGATTGTAATTCTTCCTCTTTTTCCGAGAACTCTGAACAACCTGAGCATTACTCGTCCTCGCTTTCTGCGAGTTCTGCTCTGCACTCATCGCAGATGCAGTCGCAACAACATTCTTCACTATCATCATCGCACCTCTCAATCAGAATTGCTCCATACACAGCTGAAATCTGCACAGCACAGTCGGATGTGATTCCTGATACAATAAGGGCATCAAGCGGTATGCTTACATAAACTCTATTTTCCATTGTTAATAATACACTCCTTCAAAATTTGTTCTAAATCAATTTGTTGTTCGGTTGTCAAGTCAAGCAGGCTCAACTGTAACGGCTTGTTTCTCTGCCTTTCATACATATCGTAGTTGCTGATTAGCAGTTCGGGGAATTGTTCGCCTGCATTGATTCGCTGTTTCATATTGTGAAGCCTTGTGAAATCAAAAAATGAATATCCATCATATAAATTACGTATTTCCTTACAATCATTGTATGATACAAGCCATTTGCCTTTTGCATTTGCAAGTGCGTTTTTTAGCCTAAGATGGTCATTCCAAGTGAATCCGCACTGATACACATACTCGCTTGAGAAGTATGGCGGATCACAGTAGAAAAATGAGTTTTCTCTGTCATAATGCTTTATCAGGACTTCAAAATCCTGATTTTCAATCACAACATTTTCAAGTCTTTTGCCGACTTGCTTTATCAGTTTGAAAAGACTAACAACCGAAAACGGCTGACAGGCAAAGGATTTGCCACCGCTTGAGTAACTGTATCGCAAGAGTTTCAGAAACATTACTGCTCTGCGCAAGTCGTAGTCCTTTTTCATCTTAACATATAGCTTTATGACTTCTTCTGCTTTTAATTCAGGCAGGATAATTTTCGTCAACTGCAACTCCTCATCAAGGTATTTATCGTCAAACTTTTCCTGCTTAAAAAAATCCCTGATTGCATTGAAATCATCCCTTGAATTTAACGGATAGAATCCCAATTCTTTTATAAAAGCCAGAGGTCTGTCACGCATACAGCGAAAGAGGTTTACAAGATTGTGATTGTAATCATTGTAAACCTCGAATTTATCAGGCTTTTTCTTGCCTAAAAGTACGGCTCCGGAACCTCCGAACGGTTCAATATACCTTTCGTAATTCAGAGGAAACAGGGCGTACAAAATATGAAGGATGGAAGTTTTGTTTCCCATCCAACTTACAGGGGTTTTGATATTCTCACTTCCTTACGGCGAGCCGCCGTTGGCAATTCCCCACCGCATAACATTACGATAGAGGAAACATTGTCAGCAGTGGGGAGTTATAACTCTCATCTCGCCAAAATTTTTTAATACCAATCGCCCCTGAAACGACAAAAAGCCGTTGATTAAATTTAAAATCTAACCAACGGCTGTATATATGAAAACCAATATCAGTCGTTCGGAACGATTGATATTAGTTGTTGTTATTTAATTTTTACTGTCTACCTTTTTAATGATTTCACCGATTGCTGAAATTACATTGACTGTAACAGCGTTTCCAGCCATCTTGTAAAGCCTGCTGTCGGATAGACCTGTTGCTCTTGCTTTATCAAAATGCTCGTCCGTGAAGCCTTGTAATCTCCAGCACTCCCTCGGAGTAAGCTTTCTGATTCTGCCGATATGGACTTCGCCGTTTGGATCAACAAAAGCAACTGCGAATTTTTCATCATCTGTAAAATTCGTGCTTTCAACGAATACACCTGAATGCTCACCCTTTCGGTTACTGATTCCCGAATCGTGTCTTGCAGTTATGCACCTTGCAATTTCTGTCAGCTTCGGATCGGGGTTCAGGTCGATAAAATAATACGCTTGCGTTGCGGAAGTAGTAAGCGTGTGTGCTATCTGACTTCCGACTCTGCCACGCCTTGAATTTTGTCCCGAAAAGGCGGTATCAATGCTGTCGCCGGGATATGCGATCTGATAACCGTCTTTGGTTTTAGATTTTATCGGCAGACCAAAATTTTCGGTATTTTCAATGAGATAAAGTCCCGAATGACCGCCGAATCCGCCCGAACCGCTTGTAAGCGTACAGCTTAGTCCTTTTGATGAGTAGATTCGTTCACCTTGCATTGGGTTTTCTTTGTATAAGAGTTTTTCCGCTTGTTTGCGTGAAAGATAATACTTCTCCGGCACATTGTTCTCTAAGATATCCGATAATGAACACTCGATTTCGTGACTGTGGAACTGCATAATTTTTGCTGTTAAGTACCTGCCAGCATACATCATACCCCAACTCATCCAATGTATGGATGATTGTTTCAAATGTCCTGCCTTTGTCGTGGTTAAGCAGACAGGGAACATTTTCGAGGAAGAGATACTTAGGTTTTTTAACGGCAGCAATTCGAGCAATCTCAAAAAACAGCGTTCCTCTTGTATCGTCAAATCCTTTTCTTGCTCCGGCGATTGAGAAGGACTGACAGGGAAATCCGCCGGTAATAATGTCGAAATCGGGTAACTGTTCGGGTACAATTTTTCTTGCGTCATCAAAGTAAAGCTCACCTCCTGTGTCATAAATAGCATCATATGCTTGCTTTGCATACTTATCGATTTCGCAGTATCCGATGCACTCAAAACCACCTATAGCTTCAAGTCCCGAACGGAAACCGCCGATACCTGCAAACATATCAAAATATTTGATGGTCATAAATCTTCAGCTCACCGAAGAATTATAGATTAAAAAACACCTCACATTCCTATTTTAATTCCGTTGTTCTCATCAGGAACTTCATCTTCTACTTCTGATTCGGATTGGTTTTCTGCTTCGATTTCTTCCTGCGTAAGCTTTCTGAATGAATCCTCACCGGGAACTACTCCAAGTGAACGACCGTTGTCCCACTCGGGGAATATCGTTCCCATTGAATCAACAAATTTAACTGTTCCTCTTGTGCCTGCCGGAACAGATGCGTAAGGGTCTTTCATACTGATAAGCTCAATTCTTGTACCCGGCGGATACAATTTCTTTGTGCTTTCAGCTATTCTGCGCTGTCTTTCATATTCGTTCAAGTTATACATCTCCTATTTTTTAGTTTTGATTCAAGCAATATCCATTAGTGGGACTTCTGATTTTTATTGTCATAAAATCAAACAACCTCTTTCTTATTTCTGTCTGTGTTATGTTTTTTGTTGTCAGAGAAATGTGCGATTTCATTTTCATCACACTCATCATTGCGCCTGTCAAAATTAGGTTTCTGACGCATCTCTCTTTCAAACTTCCTGAGTTCAGGTGTGTCGGTAAAATACATTTAAAATCATTCCTTTCAATTTTTTGTAAATAAAAAAAGGCAACCGTTCTAATCAAAAAAATTAAAACGATTGCCAAATAAAAAAGAGCCAATTACTATATCTCTAAAATAAGAAATATAATGATTGACTCATATATTTGATAATATTAAATTAAGCAGATTAGCGAAAGTAATCAGTTTTCTTTACCTTTAACTAAATTTTGTAGCTTTTCAACAGCTTCATCTTTAGTTTCAGAATCCTTCACTATTTGGATAATTGAGTTCATAAGAACATCAAATTGTTTGTCTGTCATATTTTCGAACTCCATATCTTTTCCTTTCCGATAAAACAATTATCACTTCTACCGGAAATAAATTTTATATATAAGTAATTGAGGCTCATAGAAAAACTATGAGCCTCTTTTGGCTCCCCCAACTGGGCTCGAACCAGTGACATCATGATTAACAGTCATGCGCTCTACCGACTGAGCTATGGAGGAATATACAACTTTCTTTGGATTTTACCAAAGATTTTGTTAAGACTGCACAAAGAGCAATCTTTTTTGTTATTTAAGTCTCCGGTAGTGAACTTAAACAACATATTTGGTTGTTTCCTCAAACTAATCAATAGTTTCCAGTACATTTCTGTACACTCACACTACCGACTGAGCTATGGAGGAATATAGTGCAAAACACCCGATTAGGTGTTTCGCCTGTGTTGGCATCTCCCTATCTTTCCAGGCCGTCACCAGCCAAGTATTTTCGGCACCACTGAGCTTAACTTCTGTGTTCGGTATGGGAACAGGTGGACCCTCAGCGTCATCAACACCAACTATTCTCTTGTATTTATTCTTCCCTTATTTGAGAAGTTTATACCATCTTCATGGTGACTCGTGCGGGAATCGAACCCGCGTTGCCGGCGTGAGAGGCCGGAGTCTTAACCGCTTGACCAACGAGCCATCTGTTTGTAACAAAGGCTAATGGTCTTCTTTTCATTAGCCCCTGTTACCTTTTTGGTGCACCATCAGGGGCTCGAACCCGGGACACCCTGATTAAGAGTCAGGTGCTCTACCAACTGAGCTAATGGTGCATTTCACAGTCGCTTTGACAGCGCCCTGAAAACTGAATAAAGATTAAGCAAAGTGAGATAAGCAATATTGTAAATACTTTAATAAGCTGACCAAAAGACTCTTGTGGTCAAGCCCTCGACCTATTAGTACTGCCAAGCTAAATGCCTCACGACACTTACACACGCAGCCTATCAACCTCGTAGTCCTCAAGGGGTCTTACTTGCTTATGCAATGGGATATCTAATCTTGGAGTCGGCTTCACGCTTAGATGCTTTCAGCGTTTATCCGTTCCGTACGTAGCTGCCCAGCCGTGCCATTGGCATGACAACTGGTGCACCAGAGGTACGTCCATCCCGGTCCTCTCGTACTAAGGACAGAGCTCCTCAAATATCCTGCGCCCACGACAGATAGGGACCGAACTGTCTCGCGACGTTCTGAACCCAGCTCGCGTACCACTTTAATCGGCGAACAGCCGAACCCTTGGGACCGAATACAGCCCCAGGATGTGATGAGCCGACATCGAGGTGCCAAACCTCCCCGTCGATGTGGACTCTTGGGGGAGATCAGCCTGTTATCCCCAGGGTAGCTTTTATCCGTTGAGCGACGGCATTTCCATTCACATACCGCCGGATCACTAACTCCAACTTTCGTTACTGCTCGGACCGTCATCCTCGCAGTTAGGCTGGCTTTTGCGTTTACACTCAGAGGCACGGTTTCCGTCCGTGCTGAGCCAACCTTTGAGCGCCTCCGTTACCTTTTCGGAGGCGACCGCCCCAGTCAAACTGCCCACCTGACAATGTCCCCCGACCGGATTCACGGTCGCAGGTTAGAATTCCAGAAACCTAAGGGCGGTATCCCAACAATGACTCCGTATAAGCTGACGCTCATACTTCCCAGTCTCCCGCCTATCCTGTACATAGATTTCCGAAACCCAATATCAGGCTACAGTAAAGCTCCATGGGGTCTTTCCGTCTTGCCGCAGGTAACCGGCATCTTCACCGGTACTACAATTTCGCCGGGTGGGTAGTTGAGACAGTGCCCAGATCGTTACACCATTCGTGCGGGTCGGAACTTACCCGACAAGGAATTTCGCTACCTTAGGACCGTTATAGTTACGGCCGCCGTTTACCGGGGCTTCAATTCGGAGCTTGCACTCCTCCTCTTAACCTTCCGGCACCGGGCAGGTGTCAGCCCCTATACTTCATCTTTCGATTTGGCAGAGACCTGTGTTTTTGCTAAACAGTCGCCTGGGCCTATTCTCTGCGGCTCTTTCGAGCACTCCTTATTCCGAAGTTACGGAGTCAATTTGCCGAGTTCCTTAACTACCCTTCTCCCGCTGGCCTTAGAATTCTCTTCCTGTCCACCTGTGTCGGTTTGCGGTACGGGCGTCTACTTCTATTCACAAAGCTTTTCTCGCCATACGCCACATTTACTTCCCTACTCTTATTTCAGTCCCTTGCGCCCGGGTCAACCATCGCCCGGGTTAAACGCTTTGTATGTGTCCCTTTGTTTAAATTGTAGACGGTAACGGAATATCAACCGTTTGTGCATCGGCTACGCCTTTCGGCCTGACCTTAGCTCCCGACTTACTTGGAGCGGACGAACCTTCCTCCAAAAACCTTAGACTTTCGGCCATTAAGATTCTCACTTAATTCTCGCTACTTATTCCGGCATTCTCACTTCTGTACAGTCCACCGCCGCTTTCGCTACGACTTCACTCCGTACAGAACGCTCTCCTACCATACCTTGCGGTATCCTAAGCTTCGGTGTATAGTTTAGCCCCGTTAAATTTTCGGCGCAGAATCACTCGACCAGTGAGCTATTACGCACTCTTTTAATGAGTGGCTGCTTCTAAGCCAACATCCTGGTTGTCTATGCAATTCCACATCCTTTTCCACTTAACTATACTTTGGGACCTTAGCTGTAGGTCTGGGCTGTTTCCCTTTTGACAATGAAACTTATCTCCCACTGTCTGACTCCTGGAAAACGATTATCTGGCATTCTTAGTTTGATAAGGTTCAGTAACCTCTCGGCCCCTAGCCAATTCAGTGCTTTACCTCCAGTAATCTATTCCAAGGCTAGCCCTAAAGCTATTTCGGAGAGAACCAGCTATCTCCGGGTTCGATTGGAATTTCTCCGCTACCCACACCTCATCCGCTACCATTTCAACGGGAGTCGGTTCGGCCCTCCATGAAGTTTTACCTGCACTTCAGCCTGGACATGGGTAGGTCACCCGGTTTCGGGTCGAATACAACTGACTTCTTACGCCCTTTTCAGACTCGCTCTCGCTACGGCTTCACACCTTAAGTGCTTAACCTTGCCAGTTACATTCACTCGCCGGACCATTCTACA
>ERZ773138.96-NODE-96-length-100571-cov-15.094114_pt1 | contig 100571 bp, 78 predicted proteins | sample MGYA00511114_ERZ773138 | MGnify/ENA primary metagenome ERZ773138 (study PRJEB29015, sample SAMEA2737805) | human gut metagenome | biome: human gut; feature: human-associated habitat; material: faeces | place: China | collected 2012 ...
CGGACGGCTCTTTTACCAAGAAGCTGTATTCTCTGTACCTGACCTATCTGCCCACGGACAAGTTCAAGTATGCCCTGAAGATGAACGTGGACAACCGTGGCTCCTTCACTGAACTGGTGCATACCGCCGACTGTGGACAGGTGAGCATCAACATCTCGAAGCCCGGCATCACCAAGGGACAGCACTGGCACAACTCCAAGTGGGAACTGTTCATTGTGGTGGCTGGGCACGGCTTGATTCAGGAACGGAACATCAACACCGGAGAAACGGTGGAGTTTGAGGTTTCCGGAGACAAGATCGAGGCTGTCCACATGATTCCCGGCTGGACTCACAACATCATCAATCTGTCCGAAACGGAAAATCTGGTGACGGTGATGACCTGCAACGAGATTTTTGACCCGAACCACCCGGACACCTTTTACGAGGAGGTTTGATTGTGAATAAACAAAAAATGATCGAAATGATAGATAACCATAAGGCACTCTTTCGAGTCGCATTTGCTATGGTTAATAGGATTCCCTTTAACAATTCGTGTGTGTGGGGGGGGGGTAAAGCCTGATATTGGCTTATCCCTCCTAAAGGGATGTAAAATTGTTAACCGAGGTGCGAATAATCGAATCGTCATAGGTGATTATTCCAGATTGATAAATTGTACAATTACTATATCGGGAAGCAATAATACGATATATATTGATAATCGCTGCGTATGTAACCATGCGAGTTTTTGGATTGAAGACGATGGCAATTCGATACGACTTGGAAAACATACCGCTTTATGCGGAGAAATACAACTTGCGGCGATTGAAGGGACAGAAATTGAAATCGGAAAGGATTGTTTGTTCTCTAGCAAAATTGATATTCGGACAGGCGACTCACACAGTCTTATTCAGCAAGGAACAAGAAATCGCTTAAATTATTCTGCATCCGTCAAAATCGGCGACCATGTTTGGATTGGGACAGGCGTTACAGTACTAAAGGGAACAGCCATTGCTAATAATTGCATGGTTGGCGCAGCATCTCTTCTGTGTAAACAATATTCAAATCCGAACTGTGTTATTGCAGGCGTTCCTGCAAAGGAAGTAAAGCGTAATATTGATTGGATGGCGGAGCGAATTTGATTGGAAACAGCGAAGCGAGGTCTGGGACTAGCTAGGAGTGACTGTTGAAGCCATCTGTTTCCTGCCTACTGCTTTGACTTGAGACTGCTGCAAACCAATCAAGAAAAAAACGCAACCGATTCTGTCTGTAAGCTGGTTCGGTTACGCTTAGGAGGATATTATGGAACACAATTTTAAATGGAAAAACGACGGGCGCACCAAGGTCATGATTGGCTGCGGCACACGCCCGGAAATCATTCGGTTGGCTGCGGTTATCAAGCGCTGCCGTGAATACTTTGACTGCTGCGTGGTCTATTACAATCAAAACTGGGACAGAAACCTTTCCACCGTTTTCTGGGAGGATTTCGAGCTGAAAAACACCTTCGGGGAGTATGGCCCGGACATTTTGGTGCCGGTGGTTGGCGAGAATCTTGGTGTTACCTGCGGCAACATTATGGGACGCAGCTATGAAATCCTCTCTGAATTGCAGCCGGAGGGCTATCTGGTGCTGGGCGATACCAACTCCTGCCTTTCTGCCATCAGTGCAAAACGACTGCACATCCCGCTGTTTCACATGGAGGCCGGCAACCGCTGCAAGGACGAGTGCCTGCCCGAGGAGACCAATCGCCGCATCGTGGATGTGATTTCTGACGTGAATATGTGCTATTCCGAGTTTGCCCGGAAGTATCTGGCGGACACCGGACTGCCCAAGGAGCGCACCTACCAGACCGGCTCTCCCATGGCAGAGGTGCTGCACATGAATCTGGAGAAGATCCAGAAAAGCGATGTGCTGGAGCGTCTGGGGCTGGAAAAGGATAAGTATATTCTGCTGTCCGCCCACCGTGAGGAGAACATCGATTCTGAAAAGAACTTCCTGAGCCTGTTTACTGCTATCAACGCACTGGCAGAGAAGTACGATATGCCCATCCTGTACTCCTGCCATCCCAGAAGCAAGCACCGTCTGGAAAAGAGTGGCTTCAAACTGGATCCTCGTGTTCGCGTCAATGAGCCGCTGGGCTTCAACGACTACAACAAGCTGCAAATGAACGCTCTGGCGATCGTCTCCGACTCCGGCACCCTGCCCGAGGAGAGTAGTTTCTATCTGTCCATCGGTCATCCCATCGCTGCCGTGTGCATCCGTACCTCCACCGAGCGCCCGGAGGCTCTGGAAGCCGGTGACTTCATTCTGGCTGGTATTACTACCCGTGAACTTCTCAACGCCACCGATATGGCTATCGAGATGAAGCAGAAGGGTGTTCTGGGCAAGCCCTGCCCCGATTATGTGGACGAGACCGTGTCCATGAAGGTGGTTCGCATCATTCAGGGGTATGTGAATGTAGTCAATAAAATGGTGTGGAGAAAATACTGAGTTACAAAGTGAGAATGCTATGCGACGAGTGAATATATTAGGCGTTGAAATTTCGGCTGTTAACAAAGAAACTGCAATTCAATATTTATTAAAAAACATGGACAAAGCACGAGGAAGATATATTTGTGCTTGTAATGTTCATACTACCGTAACAGCACATGAAAATTTGGACTATCAAGCGGTTCAAAACAATTCATTCATGACTTTGCCAGATGGAAAGCCCTTATCTAGTGTAGGCATTCGTCGCGGGTATTCGGAAATGGGGCGAGTGACTGGCCCCGATTTTATGGAACAAGTGATTGCAGCCACAGAAAAAAGTGATGCTCGTCACTATTTTTATGGAACAACGCAAGAAAATCTGAATGCACTACTCGAATACTTAAAGGTAAATTATCCCCAATTGTCCATTGTCGGTTGTGAGCCATCGTTGTTTAGACCGTTGACGATACAAGAAGAAACGGAACTGTGCGACAGAATCAACGAATCGAAAGCGGATTTTGTATGGGTTGCACTCGGTGCACCACGTCAAGAAAAATTTTGTGCGAAACTTAGCAAAAATACAAATGCCGTTTGGATAGCTGTTGGTGGAGCATTTAATGTTATTTCTGGAGTGATTTCACGTGCACCGCAGTGGATGCAGGATCACAGCTTAGAATGGTTGTATCGATGGAGCAAGGAACCAAAAAGATTGTTTAAACGGTATGCAGAAACAAATTCAAAATTTATTTTTTATCTGATAAAAGAGAAGGTTGAAAAAAGATGAGAAAAAAAGTCTGCATGGTCGTTCCGAGCTTCACAGCAAAGGGCGGAATTACATCTGTAGTAAATGGTTACCGGAACTCTCAATTGACAGAAGATTACGATGTGCGATTTATAGAGACCTATTGCGATGGAAGTGCAATTCAAAAAACTTCTAAAGCATTAAGTGCGTATTTGAAATTTATTTATACAGTTTTTTTTTGGAAACCAAATCTTGTTCATGTTCATACTTCTTTTGGAGGAAGTTTTTATAGAAAGGCTGTAATAATTGAGATTGCCTCTCTTGCTAAAATTCCGGTTGTTAATCATGTTCATGGTGCGGATTTTGATGAGTTCTATCGAAAAAAATCTCAGAAAAAGAAGAAAACCATAGAAAAGATTTACAATAAATGCATTAAAACCATCGCCCTGTCAGAGGAATGGAAGAAGAATCTTGCAGAAATTGTGCCAGAACAGACAATTAGAGTTGTAGAGAATTATGGTGTTTTGCGGGAAGATTTGATCAAAGATAAATTTACAAAACCGAATAATAAACTGATTCTTTTTTTAGGATTTATATGTGAAAGAAAAGGATGCTTTGATATTCCGGCTATTGTAGATCAAGTATGCAGAAAAATACCTGATGCTCGGTTTATTCTTGGTGGAAGTGGAGAAATCGAAAAAGTCAAGCAGAAACTCAGTGCGAAATATAAAGATAATGTGGTATTCCCGGGATGGATACGAAACGAGCAAAAAAAGCAATATTTGAGAGAAGCGGATATTTTTCTTCTCCCTTCGTACAATGAGGGAATGCCTATGGCAATATTGGACGCTATGGGGTGTGGTCTTCCAATTGTGAGTACAGATGTTGGAGGCATTCCTAAAATCGTAAGGCAAGGAGTTAATGGATATTTGTATAAACCGGGTGATAGTAAAAACATGGCATGTGCAATTATTGAGTATCTTACAAATGATGAAAAGAGAGTTAAGGCTGGGCAAGAGAGTGTTGATATTATAAGGAAGTCATATTCTCTACAGCAAAATATTGATAAACTTGAAAAAATATATTCGGAAGTGGCAAGATGAAAAACATTTTGTGCTATGCAAATAATCTTGTGGCAAATGTTGCGAGAAGTATTCGCTATATAGGAAATTACAAAGCTCCACTTATTTCCAGCTTTGATAGATTACGGATTTCAATCGCACGTGGAGGAAAAATGAAGATTGGAAATTACTGCCAGTGCAGGGGGGGTCTACTTTGTCTGCGATGGTGGTTCATTGGTGATTGGTGAACATTGTTTCTTTAATGTAGGATGTTCAGTTACTTGCATAGAAAGTGTTACAATTGGCAATGGATGCACGTTTGGAAATAATGTCGTGATAGTTGATCACGATCATGATTTTAGAAATGAAAACAGAGGATGCTTTGTTGCATCGCCAGTATCCATTGGCAAAAATGTTTGGATTGGTGCAAATACGGTGATTTTACGTGGCACGAAAATTGGAGACAATTGTGTCATAGGGGCAGGAAGTGTCGTTAAAGGCGATATTCCAGCTAATTCAATTGTTGTACAAAAACAGTTGCAACGGATTTGCAGTATTTAATTTTAAACTCCAGCCACTATTGCGAGTAACATATTATGAGTGAATTTGTATACTTGCATAGAGGAGTTTATATGTTATATCAAAGCATTGATTTTACACGGCGTGCGATGAATAAGATTTTTATCGAGCCTGGTATGAAAAAAGGATTCAAAACATGTGGAGTAAATACTAAAGTTGGCGCTGGATGTGAATTAAAGCCATTGAAAAATATTTCGGTCGGGAATTATGTCGAAATAGGTCCACGTGCGCTGTTTTGGACAACGAGGGCAAATATAATTATAAAGAATCATGTTATTTTTGGACCTAATGTGACGATTATAACTGGGGATCACCCGACAAATATAGTTGGAAAATACATTATGGATATTTCTGATGATGAAAAACCAATGGAATGTGATAGCGATGTGGTGATTGAGGATGATGTTTGGATTGGATGTAATGCCACAATTTTGAAGGGCGTTCATATACAAACAGGTACGATTATTGCAGCTGGAAGCGTAGTAACTACCAGTACGGATCCGTATGGAATATATGGAGGTGTACCCGCTAAAAAAATTAAAGAACGATTTACACCAGAACAATTAAAACATCATCTTGAAGTGATACAAAAAAACAGATAAAGGAATAAGACTGTATGAACATAATACCTAAAGTGATTCACTATTTTTGGTTTGGAAATAATCCTAAGCCTGAGATTGTTGCAAAGTGTATTGCATCTTGGAAAAAGTATATGCCTGACTGGGAAATCAAAGAGTGGAATGAGAGCAACTATGATGTTCAATGTTGCCGCTATGTTGAGCAGGCATATAAAGCAAAAAAATGGGCATTTGTTTCAGATTATGCAAGATTTGACATTTTAAATAGAATTGGTGGTCTTTATTTCGACACGGATGTTGAACTGCTAAAACCAATACCGGATTGCTATTTTGAAAATCCGTTTACAGCAGTTGACAGTAATGGAATGGTTGCACCAGGTCAAGTTATAGCATTGCCCAAAGCACACTGGTTGTCTGAAAATATTGTTAACTCATATCGAAATAGTGTGTTTGATGCCAATAACCTTACAGCAGAAGTCACAATCAATACGAGAGTCAACAATTACTTGAAATCAAATGGCTTTATAGAAAAAGACGAATTTCAGAAAATCGCTGATTTGTGCATTTATCCGTCAGTACAGTTTTGCGGTTTTGACGTGACTATAAATGAGTACAATATCACAAATGAGACGATAGCGGTTCATCATTTTGCAGGAAGTTGGCTTGGTAAAGGATATACCTTTAAAAGAAAGATTCAGAAACTGGTAAAGAGATTGATTGGTTTAGAAAATTATAAGAAACTTCTTAAAATCAAACATAATCTCTTTGGTGTAGCAATTAAATAATTTTTGTGCGAGGAATTAGATTTGGACATTAAAGTTAAGGCTCCAAGGGTGAACACGTTTGTCGATTTAGGTCTCCTACTCTTTGTATTAAAAACAGGATTCGATGTTTCTGGGATTTTGCCACATAATACCATAGTTGATAACATTATCATCGTTGTCGGTCTGGGAGCTTTTGTCATATCTGTTTTGCAACAGAACTACTCGGCAAATACTTTATTCAAGTACGCGATGGTAACGGCGTTGTCTCTTTGTTCAACTTTAGCCTCAGGACAGTCAGTAATTATCATAACTGTCATAACTATTTTGGCCATTCGCCAATTAAATTTTACGACAGTTATCTGCAAATTGAGAATCTGGTCAACTTGGTTTCTCTGCGTACATTCCATATGTTTTGCATTATTGTATTTTATGGGGCAGACGCAGCTGTTTTCTACTGATGGCCAAGGGCGGGTTCGGGCATCGTTTGGATTTGGACATGCGAATTCTTTTTCGATATATGTTTTCAATATCATTTTAATGTGGACATGGGAAAAATACGATGAGTTATCATGGAAAAACGTGTTTGCAGTTGCAGTAATAGATACCGTTTTGTTTCAATTGACTGATTCTAAGACATTCTACTTCTGTGCACTTGTTTTTTTATTGTTATTAATGGTGATACGTTGCAAAAAACTACCTGTGGGATGGATCATCGAAGCTGCAAAACTGATTTTTCCGACATTGTCACTTCTTTTTCTATCTGCGTATGGTTTGCTACTCAAGGGCAACCTATTGACAAGAACATTAGATAAGGCTTTGACCGGACGAATAACTCTTGGTGCATATGCGCTTCAGAAATATGGAGTATCCTTTATGGGGCAAAAGTTGAATTTTGGAAGCATGACATGGACACCAGAGTGGCAGCTCAATTATTTTACGCTTGATTGCACATATACAAGTTTGTGGATAAATATCGGATGGCTGTGGATCATTATATTGATTGGATGCTTCTTCCTGATTGCACAAAAAGGAAGCATAAAGACGAGCGTGTTTATTATTATGTGGGCACTATATGCAATTTCGGAGGTACACGGCCTGGATGCATATCTTTGTTTCCCAATTCTAATGATAAGTACGCTTTTGGATAACAAATATAAGCGAGAGTCAAGTAAGAGGTGAACAAAATGATATATGCACCTGTTTTTATGATTACGTTAAATCGATACAAACATTTAAAGTGTGCATTGGAATCATTGAAGAAAAATACGTGGGCGAAATATACGGATGTATATATTGCGGTCGACTATCCGCCTAATGATAAGTATAGAAGTGGTTATGAAAAAGTGTGCGATTATCTAGATAATTCTGACTTCTCCGACTTCCATACTTTTACTGTTATTAAAAGAAATGAAAACTTTGGTGCCGGAAAGAATTCTCGGGATTTGCGAGATTTTGTTGAAAGTAAATATGATAGATGGATTAGTGCAGAGGATGATATTGAATTCTCAGAGACATTTATTGAATACATCGACAAATGTTTAGAAAAGTATGAAAACGACGAGAGGGTGCTAGCAATAAGTGGATATTCTTATCCTTTAAAGTGGAAGATGAAAGAAGGTGCAAACGCTTTTTTTCAAGATGGAACATATTCTGCGTGGGGAACGGGACATTGGAGAGATAAAAGTAAAGAAATTCGAAAAAAATTAGAAGGAACATTTCTTCTGGATAATTTTGATTCTGCATTGAAAAGTGGAAAATTGATGAAGATGACAGAAGGAAGAAAAATTGAATATGTAGCATATGCTTTAGCAGATGTCAATAGCTATCTTTTTTCGAGACCATGCGATATGACATATGGAATTTATATGGCATTATGCGACAAAGTGGTTGTTGTTCCGGCTATCTCGCAAACTCGAAATCACGGATTCGATGGAAGTGGCTTGTATTGTAGCAAAGTTTTAGACAAAGGTGGTACACCAAATTCACAAAATTATGGCTATGAAAATCAGCCATTAAATGAAAGCAAAACATTTGATTTATGTGTGGATGAAAGCAGCGAAAGCACAGCCTGCAATCATAGAATTTTAGATGATTTCTTGTATGTTCCAGATTACCTTAAGCAGTTTGAAAAAATCTTGATGCCAATCTATAAGGCAGTCGGGAAGCATGCTTATGTACCAATCAGGCATGCTATTGTTGTAGCAAAAAATTTAAAGAAAAAAACAGGGAGAAATAATGCGAGATAATAGTAATGCAAACACTACACTTTCAAATTTGATATGGAGATTTGCAGAACGTTGTGGAGCACAGGGTGTAACCATACTAGTTTCAATAGTTATGGCACGAATTTTGGAACCAGATGTCATTGGAATGGTTTCATTAGTTACGGTTTTTATTACTATCTTGCAGGTTTTTGTAGATAGTGGGCTTGGCACTGCTTTAATTCAGAAGAAAGATGCAGACGAAATTGATTTTTCTTCTGTCTTTTATTTTAACTTTGCTGTTTGTCTAATCATATATTCCCTTTTGTTCTGTATAGCGCCAATCATTGCAAAATTTTACAACAATTCTTCGCTAACGGCAGTAATTCGCGTTATTGGGTTGCTGATTATTATATCTGGTGTAAAAGGAATTCAACAAGCATACGTTTCACGGCATATGATTTTCAAAAAGTTCTTTTATTCTACGCTTGGGGGGACAATATTCTCGGCTTTTTTTGGCATTGGTCTTGCCTTTTCGGGTGCAGGAGTTTGGGCTATTGTTGGTCAGCAATTATCAAATGCTTTTCTTGATACAGCGATTCTATGGATTACAGTTAAGTGGCGCCCCAAAAAACTTTTTAGTTGGAATCGCCTGAAAGAGATGCTCTCCTTTGGCTGGAAAATGTTGGCATCCACGTTGTTGGATACAATATATAATAACCTGCGTAGCCTTTTGATTGGAAAGATGTATTCGTCTGTCGATTTAGCGTATTACAACCAAGGCCGACAATTTCCAAGTGTTATTGTTAACAATATCAATGCTTCAATTAATAGTGTTTTACTTCCCGTCATGTCTGGTGTACAAGACAATAAGCAGCGTATAAAAGAGATGACTAGAAAGTCAATAAAAGTTAGTACCTATACAATGTCGCCACTAATGATTGGCTTGTTCTTTTGTGCAGAACCAATAGTGAAAGTGGTACTTACAGATAAATGGCTTCCATGTGTGCCGTACTTAAGGATTTTTTGCATCACATATATGTTCTATCCTATTCATACAGCCAACTTAAATGCTATTACTGCACAGGGGAGAAGTGATATTTTTCTCAAATTAGAAATAACAAAAAAAATTGTTGGTTTAACAGTTCTTTTGGCAAGCATACGATTTGGTGTTATGGCAATGGCGTATAGCCTTTTTATAATGAGCTTTTTAAGTCAAATAATCAATTCTTTTCCCAACAAAAAGTTACTGGGATATGGGTATGTAGAGCAAATTAAAGATATTCTTCCGAGCATAATATTAGCTGTTGGAATGGGTTTTATTATTTCTGTCATTAAATACTTTAGGTTCTCGGATTTTGTAACATTATTGATCCAAATTCCTCTTGGCGCTTTGATTTACGTAGGAGGATCAAAAGTTTTGCATTTCGATTCGTATGAATATCTAAAGCATACATTTTTTTCAATGATGAATAAATCTTCATGAGAATAAAGGCGGTAACAATAATGAAAAAAATATTGATTCTTGGTGGAACAGCTCAACAGATAAAACTAGTTGAGGCAGCAAAAAAAATGGGTGTGTACACAATTGTTACAGATTATCTTGTGGATTCTCCTGCAAAGAAAGTCGCAGATGAAGCATGGATGCTTAATATTAAGGATGTAGATCAGATTGTTGAACGTTGTAAGCAAGAGCAAGTGAATGGTGTTATTTGTGGATATATAGACCCGTGCCAAAGACCATATCAACAGATTTGCGATGCACTTGATTTACCATGTTATGGAACAAAAGACCAGTTTTTCTATATGACTGATAAGCACGCGTTCAAAAAAATGTGTATGGAAAACGGCGTTGATGTTATTCCAGAGTATACGGAAGAAGAAGCCTTATCCGGACAGGCGGAATTTCCACTGTTCGTAAAACCTGTTGACAGTAGGGGATCGCGTGGGCAGTCTGTGTGTTACACGACAGAGCAACTTGAAAATGCAATAAATTTTGCAAAAAGCGAATCTTCAAATGGAGATATCCTTATCGAAAAGTATATGAAAGGTGCTCATGAATTTCAGGTTACATATTTCTTTGTGGATGGCGAGGCTTATTTAATCAGAACAGTAGACAGTTACTGTGGTTCTGAGGCAAATCACCTTGAAAAAGTTGTAGCCTGCGCTGTTTCTCCATCCAGATTCACAGATGAATATTTGAAAATTGCACATCAAAACGTCGTGAAAATGTTTAAAGCAATGAGATACAAGAACGGTCCGATCTTTATGCAGGGTTTTGAGGACAATGGTAAATTTAGATTCTTTGATCCAGGCCTGAGATTTCCGGGTGTCGATTACGAAAGAGTGTATACAAAGGAATTTGGCATTGATTTGATGGAGGCAATGGTTCATTACGCACTGGAAGGCAATTGCGGCAGTGTGAAACCATTGGAAGATGGTGTTAACCTGAACGGTAAGCGTGCAGCGGTTTTGTTCCCCACGTTAAAAGCAGGTAAAGTTGCAAAAATGCAGGGCTTCGACCGAACTGATAATTGTAAAGTGGTTTCGCTGATTCCAAGATGTGAGATTGGAAGTGAAATTTCTTGGAGTTACGATGTAAATCAAAGAATGGCCGAAGTGGATATTTTGTGCGCTGATACGGAAGATCTTAAAAGTGAAATCTCAAAGTTGCAGGATAGTATGCTGGTATTTGATGAGCTGGGTAATAATATGCAATACGAAAAGTTTTCAGTAGATAGGATTTTATGAGGGGAGGGGTTTTCTTGAAAAACGATTTAAACGTCAAGCTGATATCCATGGAAGATATTATGGCAGCAAAATGCTGCGATATTCAGGAAGTTATTAGGGTAATTGAAGAAGTTCTTGTTGATTATAAAAATGGTGGAGTTATGCTTCCAGATAAAATTTCGCAAATTTTTAATCTGGAAACGCAGGATAGAATTAACTGCATGCCATCAACATTGATGAAGGACGGAGTTTGTGGAGTTAAATGGGTATCCGTTTTTCCAGAAAACCCACATAAGTTTTCATCTCAGAATGTTTCCGGCGTAATTATTTTATCAGAATTGGAACAGGGATTTCCGATTGCGGTGATGGACGGCACGCTGATTACTGCATTACGCACGGCTTGTATGGGGGCAATTGGGGCAAAATATTTAGCTCGTCAAGATAGTCATATATATGGAACGATTGGCTCTGGAGAACAAGCAAAAGCGCACTTTGTTGCGATTAAACAGATGTTCCCGCAAATAGATACTTGTTATGTGGCATCCAGAAGTGGAAAAGGGGAAAATCAATTTATTGCTATAATGAAAAAAAAGTATCCTGATGTCGATTTTATACCGTGTAATTCTGATTATGACAAGGCCGCCCAAAACGCCGATATAATTGTTACAGCGGTTAGCTGCCAAGAACCTCTTCTGAAAGCAGATGCTATAAAAAATGGAACCTATTACTGCCATGTAGGTGGATGGGAAGATGAATACGCTGTACCGCAAAAAGCAACAAAAATTGTATGTGATGATTGGCATTCTTTAAAGCATAGGGGTTCACCAACCATTGCCCGGATGTATAAAGATGGATTGCTAAAAGATAGCGATATATATGCTAATATAGCCGACATTATAGACGGAACAAAGCCTGGTCGGGAAAATGATGATGAAATTTGCTATTTCAATTCCATCGGTCTTTCTTTTGTTGATGTTAGCGTTGCATACAGTTTCTATAAGAAAGTGCTGAATAGTAATCTGGGAAAAGACTGGAAGATTCAGGAAACAGATGTTACAGATGCATTGTTAAAAACTATCTGATTGTGGAGGGAAATATGGATAATAAAATTTTAGTTACTCGTTCATCTATGCCGACTCTTGACGAATATATTGAAGAGATTCGTTCTATTTGGGATAGTCACTGGCTGACTAACATGGGCGTAAAGCATAAGCAGTTACAAGCACAGTTGGAGGAATTTTTGGGAGTTCCGCATGTGGCTCTTTATACAAATGGCCATTTGGCATTGGAGAATGTTATCGCAGCGCTGAACCTGCCAGAAGGCGGTGAAGTGATTACTACACCGTTTACTTTTGCATCTACTACACACGCAATTGTTCGAAATGGCTTGGTTCCAGTTTTCTGTGACGTTAATGAGAAAGATTATACTATTGATGTCACAAAGATTGAGAGCCTTATTACGGATCGCACGGTTGCTATTGTGCCTGTACACGTTTATGGAAATCTTTGTGATGTAGAGGAAATTGATAGAATTGCAAAGAAATATGGCTTGAAGGTGATCTACGATGCAGCTCATGCCTTTGCTGTGAAGTACAAGGGCGTATCCACCGCTTGCTTTGGAGATGCTTCTATGTTCAGTTTCCATGCGACCAAGGTGTTCAACACCATCGAGGGCGGTGCGGTCTGCTTTAAAGATGATAGTTGGGTTCAGCTGCTGAACGACCAGAAGAACTTTGGTATTCATGGTCCTGAGTCGGTTTGCTTCGTAGGTGGCAACGCCAAGATGAACGAATTTCAGGCTGCGATGGGCATCTGCAATCTGCGACATCTGGACGAGGAAATCGCCAAGCGCAAGAAGGTCGTGGAGCATTACCGTGAGCGCCTTTCCGGCGTGGAAGGCATCAAGCTTAGTGCGATTCAGAAGAATGTAGAAAGTAACTATGCATATTTCCCGGTCGTGTTTGATGGCTACAAGTACACCCGCAATGAGATTTTTGAGATGCTGTCTGAGCAGGGTATCACGGCCAGAAAATACTTCTACCCGTTGACCAACAGCTTTGAGTGCTATCGGAATTATCCGACCGCAGGGACAGAGAAGACCCCTGTGGCACAGCACCTGGCATTGCGTGTGCTTACTCTGCCTCTGTATGCAGATTTGTCTTTGGAGGATGTGGACCGCATCTGTGATGTGATTTTGGGGCAGAAAGACTGACAAGATAGACATTTGTGAGAGGTTTAGAAATGAACGCAGTTGCGGTAAAGACCGATAAATTCAGGGGGGGGGTAAGGAGTTCTAACATTGAACTTTTCAGAATCCTCTCGATGCTGATGATTGTGGCGCATCACTATGTTGTTAATTCGGGCTTGATGAGCTGTATTGATGCGCAAAACGTTTTGCATTTTCAAGATTACTTTTTGCTGCTGTTTGGCTGGGGCGGCAAGACAGGTATTAATTGCTTTGTACTGATAACGGGGTACTTTATGTGTACCTCGGCGATTACAAAGAAGAAATTCTTTAAGCTGTTGGGAGAAAGGTACTTTTACGCGGTGGCAATCTGGTGTCTTTTCTTTTTTACCGGCTATGAAGCATTTTCTGTCAAGGGATTCCTGAAAATGATGTTTCCATTTTTTACAGTAGCAGATAATTTTACAAGTTGCTTTTTGTTATTCTATCTGTTGATTCCATTCCTAAACAAGTTGATTCATGCACTGACAGAAAAAGAGCATTTTATGCTGATGGCATGGTGCATAGGCGTTTATGTATTCCTGCCTTCCTTTGCAAAAGCGAATGTGGTGTTTAATTATATCACATGGTTCAGCATCCTCTATGTGATAGCATCGTATATTCGACTGCATCCCAAAGATTGGCTCAACAGCACAAAAATTACCGGATCTCTGGCAGGTGCGTCTCTGTTGCTTTCTTGGATGAGTGTCATTGTGTTGGCAATAGTCAGTCGCTTCATCGGAAAAGAGATTGGAATCTGCTACTACTTTGTGGCGGATTCCAATAAAGTACTAGCATTGATAACTGGTGTTAGCACGTTCCTTTTCTTTAAGAACCTGAAGATAGGGTATAGTAAGGCAATCAACACAATTGCCGCTTCTACGTTTGGAGTTTTGTTGATTCATGCGAACAGTGATACGATGCGGCGCTGGTTATGGGGGGATGTTTGCAATAATGTTGGTGCATACCAAGAAGGCAACATTATAATTCATGCCATTGCTTCAGTGATGGTAATTTATTTCGTTTGCACGATAATTGATATGATACGAAATCGGTTGATTGAACAACCATTGATCAAACGGAGCTAAAAACTATCGGCCATGCATCAGCATGGCTGCGTTGCTCAAGCATGCTACCTCTCCGTGGTGAGCAGCAGGCAACGGAGTGTGCACGCACGCTCCGGCTAAAGCATATAATCGTCAATCCGCTCTTTAGATGAGGAAAAACTATAATGGGAAAGTATTTTGGAACTGATGGCTTCCGTGGTGAGGCTGGTATTAATCTAACCGCCGACCACGCTTATAAGGTGGGCCGCTTCCTTGGCTGGTATTACAACGCTCTGCGTGAGCGTAACGGCAACAACGAGCCTGCACGCATTGTAATCGGCAAAGACACCCGCCGCAGCTCCTATATGTTCGAGTACAGTCTGGTCGCAGGACTGACCGCCTCCGGAGCAGACGCTTACCTGCTGCATGTCACTACTACGCCCAGTGTGGCTTACATCGCTCGCGTGGATGACTTTGATTGCGGCATCATGATCTCTGCCAGCCACAACCCGTACTACGATAACGGCATCAAGCTGATCGACTGCTACGGCGAGAAAATGCCCGAGGAGACTCTGTTGCTGGTGGAGGACTACATCGACGGCAAGCTCCATGTCTTTGATAAGGACTGGCCGGAGCTGCCCTTTGCCCACCGTGAGCACATCGGCTGCACCGTGGACTATGTGGCAGGTCGTAACCGCTACATGGGCTACCTGATCTCTCTGGGCATCTACTCCTTCAAGGGTGTCAAGGTCGGTCTGGATTGTGCCAACGGCTCCAGCTGGAATATTGCTAAGTCTGTGTTCGATGCTCTCGGCGCAGATACCTACGTCATCAACAACAAGCCGAATGGTCTGAACATCAACAACAACGCTGGCTCTACTCATATCGAGGGCCTGCAGAAGTTTGTGGTGGAGAACGGTCTGGACGTTGGCTTTGCTTTCGATGGCGACGCTGACCGCTGCCTGTGTGTGGACGAGAAGGGCAATGTGATTACCGGCGACCATATCCTTTATATCTATGGCTGCTACATGAAAGAACACGGCGAGCTGATGAACAACACGGTAGTCACTACTGTTATGTCCAACTTCGGCCTGTACAAGGCTTTTGATGAGCAGGGCATCGGCTACGCCAAGACCGCTGTGGGCGACAAGTACGTCTATGAGTACATGGCTAAGAACGGCTGCCGTATTGGCGGTGAGCAGAGCGGTCATATCATCTTCTCCAAGTATGCCAGCACCGGTGATGGTATCCTGACCAGCTTGAAGATGATGGAAGTCATGCTGGCAAAGAAGGTTCCCATGAGCAAGCTGGCTGAGCCGCTGAAGATTTACCCGCAGGTTCTGGAAAATGTCCGCGTCACCGATAAAAAGACCGCACAGAACGACCCGGCAGTGCAGGAGGCCGTCAAGGCAGTAGCCGAGGCTTTGGGCGATAACGGTCGAATTCTGGTGCGCGAGTCCGGTACGGAGCCGGTGGTCCGTGTGATGGTGGAAGCCCCTGACCATGACACGTGCCAGAAGTATGTGGACGAAGTAGTCAATGTGATTTGCGAAAAGGGATACAAGGCATAAAGTCGAAGATGACTCTTGGAGATGAATCCGGAGTCATTTTCCGTAATAGAGGGAAAGTATAAGAGAAAATACCGGGAGGAATAAACAATGTGTGGAATCGTTGGTTTTACAGGAAACCGACAGGCCGCGCAAAAGGCCGTCTGTCCAACCTGATCGAGAAAACAGATGCTGGCAATGCTCTGAAAGGAACCTACGGTATTGGTCATACTCGCTGGGCAACGCATGGTGAACCGAGCCAGACCAATGCGCATCCGCACGTTTCTGGTAATTGCAGTCGTTCCGGTTCCGGAGCAGTGGAAGCGGAAGTAGTTGGTGTACATAACGGCATCATCGAAAACTATACTGAGCTGAAAGAAAAGCTGTTGAAGCACGGCTATACTTTTTACAGTCAGACGGATACCGAGGTGGTCATCAAGCTGGTGGACTACTATTACAAAAAATATAACCTGAGTCCCATTGATGCCATTGCTAAAACGATGATTCGTGTCCGTGGTTCCTATGCCCTTGAGCTGATGTTCCGTGACTATCCGGGTGAGATCTGGGGGGCTCGTAAGGACAGCCCGATGATCATTGGTATTGCAGACGGCGAGATCTATGTGGCATCGGATGTTCCTGCAATTCTGAAGTACACCCGGAATGTCTATTATATTGGCAATCTGGAATTTGCAAAGCTGACTCCGGGAGAAGCTCACTTCTATGACCTGAATGGAGACGAGATCGAGAAGCAGACCACGGAGATCAAATGGGATGCAGAAGCCGCAGAAAAGGCTGGGTTCGAGCATTTCATGATGAAAGAGATCCATGAGCAGCCGAAAGCTGTGCAGGATACTCTGAACTCTGTTATCAAGGATGGAAAGATCGACCTGTCCAGTGTGGAAATCACTGAGGATGAGATCAAGAGCTTCGAGCAGATTTACATTGTAGCCTGCGGTTCTGCATGGCATGTTGGCATGGCTGCACAGTATGTACTGGAAGATATGGCAGACATCCCGGTGCGTGTAGAATTGGCATCAGAGTTCCGCTATCGGAAGGTGACGATCAATCAGAAGGCACTGGTAATCGTTATCAGCCAGTCCGGTGAGACGGCGGATACGTTGGCGGCGCTCCGCCTTGCAAAAGAAAAGGGCATTAGCACACACTGGCAGTTGTCAATGTGGTTGGCAGTAGCATTGCCCGTGAAACAGACAAAGTGTTCTACACTCTTGCAGGCCCGGAAATCTCTGTTGCCACGACGAAGGCATACAGCGCACAGCTGGTAGCGATGTACTGTCTCGCAGTTGAGTTTGCCAAGGTCAGAGAGAAGATCACGGAAGAGCAGTACAGCTATTATATCTCTGAACTGCTGACCATCCCGGAGAAGATGCAGAAAGTTCTGGAAGACAAAGAGCGCATCCAGTGGTTGGCAGCAAAGTACGCCAATGCGCATGATGTGTTCTTCGTAGGTCGCGGCATCGACTATGCCATCTGCTTGGAAGGCAGCCTGAAGCTGAAGGAAATCAGCTATATCCACTCCGAGACATACGCTGCGGGCGAGCTGAAGCACGGCACGATCAGTCTGATCGAGCAGGGAACACTGGTCATCGGAGTGTTGACTCAGAGCGAGTTGTATGAAAAGACCATCAGCAATATGTTGGAGTGTAAGAGCCGTGGCGCATATTTGATGGGTTTGACCACTTACGGAAAGTATGAAACTGAGGATCAGGTGAACTTTACGGTTTATGTACCGAAAGTGGATGAACACTTTATTGGTAGTTTGGCGGTAATCCCGTTGCAGTTGCTGGGCTATTATGTGTCCGTCGCCAAGGGTCTGGATGTAGATAAGCCGAGAAATTTGGCGAAGAGCGTTACGGTTGAATAAAAAAGTGACAACAAGAATTGGGACAGTTTTTGCCGATAGTCTGATAGCATTTTATTGATTCTTGTGATTGCACTCTTCTTTATTCATCTTATGGGTGGGTCAAGAAAGCGGTTGATTTATGGAGCAGAGAATAGGATATCCGTAGAGTATCGGAGAAAAATCGAAGATTTGTCGCGAAAAAATGAAAGACGAACATAAAATGAAAACACGTCAAAGAAGCTTGAAATGAGGTAAAAAATGGCGGGCGTTGTAAAACTGTATGCTGCATATAAATCCGGGTACCTAGGTAGCAACATTTTGGATACTTATTTTTCCTTTATGGCGAATATGATTTCTGAAGAACATTTGACCGTAGTGGAAGACGATGTTATAGCTGACAAGTTCAAAACACGCTATAACATGGAACTTCCGTTGCCATTCATTCGGCAGATTTTGGGGGTTGGTATTCAGAATGGAAGTTTTGTTGAAGACCATGGAAAATACAGCGTAGTTGTGAATGAACTCGCCAAGTATCGTTTTAGCGAAACGGATTTTAATAAGCTTTGGAACCAATTAATCAATGAATTCGCAACGTATTGCCGAACGCAGGATATCGATATATCTTCACTGGATATAAGTGCATTTGTAGCAGGTATTTTAGATGATACTGATGAGAAAATATTGTCAGGAGAAAAAGTCAATGAGCAGGATGGCATGGCATCATCTGAATATGGCTGGTATAGTTTCATCAAAGAACAGGGTGAATTAAAGACAGAACTATATTCATTCGTTTCAGCACTCGCGGCTAGCAATATTGTAAAACAGGCCCTGTTTTTTGCAGGAGAAACAGCAGCTGATTATTCGGATTTGCATGTTTACTTGGACTCTCCGATTGTTTTTGCACTGCTCGGAATGGATGACCCTTCCAGAACGGAGTCGTATCAGCAGCTTGTAGCCGATATGCGGAAAGCAAGGTGTAGTGTCCATGTGTTGGATCATAATTTTAATGAAGTTGATGGTATCATTACAAGAGCTGCTGGATGGGCAAATGACACATCATATGATTTAAGAAAGGCAAACAATGCGGCTCGCTTTTTCCATGATTCGCAGATGGACGAAACAGAAATCTCTGAATTCTGCAGAAACATTGAAGCAAAGCTGAATGGATTGGGCGTAACCAAAAAAGAAACTAACTACGATGTTTTTCAGGAGAAGTTTCAAGAAGACGAAAAATGTTTGTTTGATATGGTTCAAGACCGCTATGAGGATCATGGCTATGAATTATCGTCGGAAAAGCAGGAAAGCATCAGAGTTGATGTACGCTCCATCATCATGATTTATCGAGAGCGTCAGGGACAAACAGCAACTAAACTGCAAAATGCCAAACATATTATGCTGACTTCAAATAATGCCATTGCGAATGTCAGCAAGAAATATGAGAGCAACAGAAGTCTTCAGTCAGGGCATATTCCAGCTTGCATATCAGCTGACCTGTTCGGCGCAATTTTATGGCTGGATAGTCCGATGCAGCTGCTAGAGTATCAAAAGAAAAAATTACTTGCGGATTGTTATGCTTTTTTGAAACCAGATGCAGCGATGCTTGATAAGTATATTCGGTCATTGGATGAAGCACGAAATGCAGATGTTATTGATGAAAAAACATTCTTGTTCTTGCGTACCCACAAGGTAGTGCTGGACTCCCTGATGGATATAACAAAAGGTGATTATGCTCGATTTAACTCAAACACTTATTTAGAGGTTTATGAGGATATACAGGAAAAGGCTCAAAAGAAATATAAGGATGAAGTCGCTGCTCATACACAAACTCAAGAGAAGCTGAAGAAACTGGAAAAGGATTCTTCGGATGAAATTGAAACCTTGAAAGCTCGAATATCAGTCATGGAAGATAAAGAGAAAAATGATTTTGAAAAAAAGGTTTCTATATTGGGATGGATTATGACCCTTGCACTTGCAGGCTTTCCGTATCTTCTTTTAGGAGTCGGCATAGAAATGATTAAGATGCTTTTTTCTACGGTTTCTCTGTTGTCAGCTTATGTAATAGCAGGAGCAATAATTGCAACGACTATTGACGGTGTTCTTTTTGAAAAGGGAAAGAAATGGTGCTTTGAAAAAGCACGTTCTATTCTTGAAAAGCGTTTGAAAAATAGTTCCGGCAAAAGTTCAGATGACTTATGAAATACGAAACAGAATGCCCGTGGAGCAACGCGAAAAAATGAAAAGAATGCTATGGGAAAGTAAAAACTTGGAAGAGAAGGCTTGAAAAAATGGAAGGTAGACCAAGAGATACATTGCAATATAAGCCCGACTTAGAGTGTAAAAAGGTTTTGAAAAAAATTGACATGGCTCGAAAATCCAAGAATTTGTCAATTCACAGGCTAGCTGAAAAAGCAGGAATTGCATCATCGACATTAAATGAAATGTTGCACGGGAAAACAGCACCGCAACTGTATACACTATATAAGATATGCAATGCAATGGGGATTCCAATAAGTGAATTTCTTGAAGATACGCGAGTGGATGTGAACGATATTGAAATGGATTTTTTGACGAAGTATAGATGCCTTCCTGAATGGAAACACGAAATGTTAAATGAATATTTAGAAATGCTCATACAATACAAAAAGGAAGAATAAACAACAGACTGACGAAATACCGACAAAACTGTCGGAGAATCGATATGGAAAGATAGACAATATAGTGTTATTATAAAAGAAAAATGGTATCCATATCTTGGTGGACGATATATACTGAAATTTAGCAAAGCTGCATTTCCAAGATGGGCAATAATGCTCTACCGAATCTAGGGCCAATGAAAGTTGGCTTTAGCATGCGGTAGAGCATTTTTATATGTTATTTAACGATGGTTGAAAATTTCAGGAGAGTGGGCTATGTCGAATAATAGGAAAAAAGTTTCAATATCGGTTGATTTGATTCCACAAATATATGAGCTTTCTGCTGTGAAATGTTTGAACGATGCATCAACGATTGCTCTTGTTCTCAAGATATTTAAGGAAATTACATCGAAAGTAGATGTATGCATGAAAGCTTTTCATGCGAAACTTACAATGTCGAATGAGGCAATGATTTTTTCGCTCGTAAAGGATGATAAAGAGTGGAATCTGGAAATTCCAATTATTGATGTAGACCTAGAAGAACTAAAACAGTTTTTACTTGGTAAAATATGTTTTTTGGACTTTTTGTGCTTGGCAGCTTTTAATATGTCCGTAGATATAAATACAATACCAACAGCGGAACAATTTATGGATGTATTTGAGACATGGGACAAATACAGTAATCAAATTGGATATGTTGAAGACAAGTACACAATTAATATTCCGGATCAGGAAATTAGAGAAACTTTGAAGGAAGAAGGAGTCATATGGTATTATGGAATGAGTTGTTCTGGAAAAACATATATGGGAATTAAAGAATTAAATAGCTATCCAATTATAAAGGTGGCGTATAATCCTTGCTTTTCTTCTGATGAAGAATATGCTCTTATCAAGCTGTTGATATATTGTGGAAGGAATATTGCAATTTTATTGGATGATTTGCAATGCGATACAGAAAAAACGGAAGAACTTTTTAAAATTATTGCAGAAAAGAAAGATACATTAAAAAATAGAAATATCCATATATTTATGGTGAGTTGGGTTTCTCTTTTGACAAACGAGAAATTTGCTGGCTATCAATCTGTGTTTAAGGCATTCCAAGTGAATACGGACAGATATATTGCGCAATTGCAAAGAGAAATAGGGGATAAAAAACTTAGAAAAATATGTGGAAAAAATCTCGCGCTGCTAAACAGTGCGGCAAAATACTGTGAAAAGAACTTAGGCGAGCCAGAAAAAGAATTATTTGAGACATTTGTGAAAACAAATGACGCTCAGAAAATTGAGCTGATTTATAGATTATGTGTGTTAGGGTCATTTGAATACTTGGTTCCTAAAGATTTCGTTGAAGCAAGCGTATCGTCGAAAGAATTGACAACTATTAAAGCAGTCGGAACAACATATTACGTAGGTCACAAGGAAATATGCCGTTTCTTATACCTTTATATAGAAAAAAACAAGAATGCCCTAAAAATAAATTCTCTTCCAGCCATGGACAAGATTATTCTTGACTATATTCAAGAACAGGAACCTGGCAAACAGTGGAGAGCAATAAGACAATTGATTGGAGAACATGGAGAAGAAAAACTACAAAGCATAAGCCTGATATGGAGTGGTTTAAGCTGTTTTGAAACAGCGATAAAAAATCAAACCAGAGTAGATCCAGCATGGGGAAATGCACCTTCATCAATGTATTTTGTTTTGAAGGTCGCGTCACTTCTTGGAGTCTTGCCTGATTATAAAAATGTTCTGGATAAATTTTGTGAAAAGTTTGAAGCCTCTGAAAAACGGGTCAAAGTACACTACCGTGAAATTGCAACAACAAATGACTTCAATCAAATCAAAAAGAGAATGATTCAAGAAGATGAGATGGGATTTTCTTTATTTGAGAGAGGGTCAGAGTTTGATTGTAATTGTGCCCATAAAAACTGGTTACTTGGACTCATTGTTGGATTGAAGAGTGAGCTATATCAATATCAACATGAAGACTTATATAATGCAGCTGTCTCAGAACTTTTTTCAAGACAAACTTCTCAGGGCGGATGGTATCCTACAAGAATCCCATGGATAACAGCACGAATTTTAATTGGGTTATCGCAGGCAGGATATACTGTTGCTAATGATAATGTGAGTCGTGGCATATCTTTCTTACTGGAATATATAAAGGCAAGCAATCATTGGGAAGCACATACGGGTGGATGGAATACACCATATGAAACCTCATCTTTATGTTTGGAGGCAATTTACTCTTCAAAGGCAAAATTGAATGGACAAAGAAAGGAACGTGTGTCAAAAGTTGTTCGTTATCTCTATGATAGAAAAGCTGAATGGATGCAAGATGATAAAATTGTTGATGGAAGTGCAACAGCATGTTGCTTGTTGAAAAATGATGACGGATCATATGGAAATTCAGCTGAACTGACAGATTATATTCAGAAATTGTGTGAAGATAAAGTGTATAGCAAAATAGAGAAAAACAAGGAATTAAATCTTCAGGAAGAACAAAGTTGCCAGATAACACAAGTTGCATGGTATACGATGGATTTCTGTTGGGATGTGCTATATACACAGTTGCCTAAGTTGCTTAATGAGTTTGTAAAACGTTCATTGCAGGAAAAAAATAGCGAAAGTGAGGAAGCCATGAAAGATTATAAGATATTTATTTCTTACAGCGAAGATTCGGAAAATACAATTAACCGCATAAAAAAGGTTTCGGCATATCTGAGACAAAAAGGATATACAGTCTGGTGCTACGCTGATGAACCGCTTGGTGTTAATGTGGTGACGTTTATGCAAAAAGCTCCTGAGGCGGATGTAATTCTTGTTATGGGAAGTAAGAATTATAAGGAAAAGTCATTGCTGATTGACGAAAAAGGTAGTGGATCCGGAGTCTTTTTTGAGAATTTGGTTTTGTCTCAGATGTTTATTTATAATAAGATGAAAAAGATAGTTTCTATTGCATTTGAACAGGGAACATCGTTTGAAGATTCTTTCCCGCCGCCTTTTAGCACCAACAAAGGACTGTGTGGGTATCGCGTGACGACAAAATTCCTTGAGAACCTTGCAAAGCAAATTAATAATACATTAATGAAATTGGAGGCAAATAAATGATGTATGACTATGTTATTATCCATGGAAGCTATGGACATCCGTTTGAAAATTGGGAACCGTGGCTATTTAATGTTCTTACAAGTGAGGGAAAACAGGTATTAGCTCCACAATTTCCATGCATAGATCAAAACTATGAAAATTGGAAAAGAGTTCTTGATGCGTACAAACCATTTATAGGAGAAAAGACATCGTTTATTGGGCATAGTTTGGGACCGGCTTTTATTGTTGACTATTTAATTGATGAGAAAATTAAAATAAATAATCTTTATTTGGCGGCTCCATTTTATGGCTTTATTGGAATAGAAAATTTTGATAACGTAAATCAAAGCTTTTTTAAGCATAGTGATATTTCAAAAGCAGGTGAGTTTTTTAATAAAGCGATATGCTTGTATTCAGACAACGACCCGTATGTGCCGATAGAAATGTCAAAGGAAATATCAAAATTGCTGCATGCAAAACAGGTGATAGTTCCTGAAAAGGGTCATCTTAATTCGAGTGCAGGAATGAATGAATTTAAGGAGTTGAAAAAAGAAATTGAAAAAGATGGATGAAGAGTATATTAGGTTACTCAACTCAAATAAATTACAAGAATTATTTGATTGTAAAAGCGGGTATATGGATCAAAATGATTGTACTTGGTATCATGAAAATTGGATGATACTAAGATATCTGGGAGTGGTTTCAAACCCGTTTTGGCACGAAGACTTCTATGAAAAAGCAATTCGACAATATGTGAATGAATTAGAAAAAGTTTTGATTTTAGGAACTGCGGATTTCTCGATGCCATATTTGTGCCAGATGAAAGGAATTAAAAAAATAAAAATCTGCGATATTTGCAAAACACCACTTAACATCTGTCAGAATGTGGCAAAAGCTAACAACTTTTCTTGGGAAGTAGAGCAGAAAAATGTGTTTGATGGACTAAACGAAAAATATGATATCGTTATAAATGATGCATTTATAACTCGATTTGAGTATGATAAAAAGCGCATAGTGTTAGAGAAAATTTGGAATGCACTGAAAGATGAAGGTGTTTATATTACAACTATGCGCAATGATTGGAATTACGGAAATGCAATAGTGCCTAATAGTGCAGAAAAAGAAAGATTTATTGAAAAGACGGTACGCAGTGCAGAAAGAAAAAATATCGATTGTAAAAAAGCAAAAGTTGCTGCATCAAGGTATATAGAGAAGATGAAGTCATATCCAATTCGTGATGAAAAAATGCTGGAGAATTTAATTGATGGACTGTTTGATATTATGTACATTGGGCAGGGTCAAGTTGAAGGAGAGTGTACGAGAACAACTTACTTTAGATTGATTTTGCAGAAACAGTCTAAAAAGGCCTGAATGTTGTTAAACTACTGTTAAGATAGAGAAAATTGCATTATGATTCGTGAATTAATAATATTGGAAATTATATAGAAGTAATTACACAAATTGATGTAGAACAACAGTACCGTATGTGGTTCCGGGGACAGTCTGATTATTCGTGGGGTCTAGTACCATCGGTTCAACGAAAAGATGGTATGGGTAAGAACTATGAGCAGTATATATCGACCAATTTCATGATTCATACCATGCGGCTGAACTCAAATGCGCCGCAACGGTATGATCGCGCATCGTGGTTAACGTTGATGCAGCATTATGGCTTGCCAACTAGGTTGCTGGATTGGTCTGAATCACCACTGGTTGCATTGTATTTTGCATTGAGTAGCAATAAAAATGCAAAGACGGATGCAGCCGTTTGGGTGCTGAATCCAATGAAACTGAATAAAAAAGTGAATTATGGAGAATATGTGCCTCCGATAAGCTACGACAGTCTGAGAGGTGATTTGGAAGGCGCATTTTCTAATCATGACAACAATGATTATGAATTACAGAACAGAATCATTGCGTGCCATGGAGTAGGATGTGACTTGAGAATGTATGTGCAACAGTCAGATTTTACGATTCATAGCACTACTGAACGATTGGATCAGATACTCAAGTTGGACGAATCCTGCGACTACTTTTATAAGATTCGTATACCACAGCAGATTAGAAAGCAGCTCTTAGCTCAACTTGATGCGATGGGATTCCGTGAAAGCTCTATTTATCCGGATATGGAGCATATTGCAAAAGAACAGGTAGACTGCCATTTCAATTTCTAAAATTGAAATAGAGCAAACAATATGATATACTTACATTAAAGCAATATAAATTTGATGGAGGTATCCGTGTGCCCAGAAACAAAGGCAGCAAGAACAAGCCCAAAGTGGTCAACGATTTTGCATCCCAGATTGCAGAAAAGCAGTCTACCATCGAATCTCTCAACACGGAAATTGCGTCTATCACGGCGAACATTGATTCCCTGAAAGCAGAACTGAAAACTAAACATGCGGCTTTGAAGTCTGCCGAGAAGGAAGTAGGTAAACTGGAAGCAAAGAAAGCGAAAGCAGATCAGAAAGCCGCCGAGGCAGCAAAAAAGGCTGAAGCGGAATCCGTTCTGAAAAAGCTGCTTGCCGAAGGCATGAGTGCCGATGAAATCCTCGCAAAACTGAAATAACAAGAAAAACCCGTGATGGACAGGCATAACGCGCCGTTCATTACGGGTTTTAGGGTTATAAGAACATAAGTTCATCCGGCGGCCACATCAAACTGAAAATGTGCCGGAAGGTTGAACTGCTTGATAAACGCATGGTGCTGGGCGTGATAGTGCCGTAGATCGTATCCTAGATGGTGTAGTTCAAGAAGTTTCACCAGTACCAGATTAAGGTGAATCCGTTTGGCTGCAGAGATTTGCGCAGCGTCTAACCCGCGCTTCGTCATTTGATAGACTTCATTACTGTCCAGCATCAGGTGAGATGTGAAAGCGTTATGCTCGTAAAGAAGGATGTGCTTGTCCTTAATGGTCAGAAACTTGTTCAGGGTATGCAAGTCCATGAGCAACTGATGCTCCAGATAATGTCCCAGCGCATAGCCGCACACCATCTGCTTTGTCTGTTTGTCCAGCTGGCGATTGATAAGGATCAAAGGCTTATCAAAATAGAGCGAAAGTAAACCCAACATATCTTTAATGCGAGATGTTTCACTGATGTCCAGACTGCAACTGCGCGCGATCTGTTTAATGTTGCGAGTTCCGACATTTAGGACAAGTTCATTAGCAGCTTGGTGAATAAATGCAGAATCCATAATGTGATCTCCTTCCGGGGATGGCATAGTGAATGGAACAGTGATTTACAGGTTCATTATTCGTTCCTTTTCTCGTTTTTGTTCTCGGTACTTAAAATAGGCTTTGTGCATTTCATACATGATGCCGTCCATATCCTGCGGGGTCAACTCTCCGCTGGCGAATAGCTCAGTAAGCTCAAATGCGAGATGCTGGGCTTCTATTTTGCCCTTTTTTCCGTAGGCTTCGGCGGCACGTTCGATAAATAAAGACTGATCCGGCTGTAAATAGGTCAACGGTACATGGAATATATCGGCCATTTTTTCAAGTATTTCAACATTGCGAGGATAACGACCATCACGTTCCCATCCGATGATTGTTCGTTTGCTGACACCCAGACACTTTGCCAATTCGTCCTGTGTTAAGGAATTTTTCTTTCGTAAATCACGAACTTTCTCTCCAAATTTCATGTTTACAACCTTTCTATGGAGCAGTTATCGTACTGTGACAATGTGCAACGGAATTTGTAAATATTCAATTCAGAATGTGCAATAAGATTTCACATTCTCCTCTTGACACCGCGACACTACTTGCATATAATTATGCTATATTCTTTCAACTTTTATGGATATTATACTGGAAATTGCGTAAATATGCAAGCGAAAAAGTGAAATTCAAGAAAAGTTCAGAAGAGTCGAAAAGTTGAAACTGAATGAAAAGATGAAATTCAAACCAGAAAAAAGGAGGCCGTGAAAAAAAGATGAGTAATGGAGAACATGAGATCCGCACTCCGAAGGGATTGCGGATTGGAAATCGCAGTGTCGTTGATGGAAAAAATATATGGCAGGCGAGTATCGCAGTTTAAAGAAGCAGCACTGCTTGAATCTCATCAAGGAATGTGCAAACAGCGGAAAAACAAGCAGCAATGGTGTTCTGAAAACAGAATCAAGTATTCCACGTTCATGCGCTGGCAGACTCTATCCGGCTTATGCATCCGGATCCTGCTGCATATGCAGATGTATGAGATTTAATCTGAATGATTTTGGATTTTGAAAAATGAAATAGAGAGGAAGCAAATATATGCCATATCCGTTTCTTAAGCACCCTATTGACTTTGGAGATGTGCATTCTTCCGAAGAAGTAATTAAAAGCACATGGAATGATTTTCGGGATGCACTGAAAAATCGGGAATTTACCTACGAGGAAGTGTCAAAAGCAACCGCTAGCGGATTCCTAAAAGTTTTCGATGAGCTTTTCATGCTTTGTACAGATCGTTTTGAATGCTCACTCAAAAATGTGGAAAGAAATTCATATCTTAAACGGGGCTCAATTCTTGCAGAAACAGAAGCAGTTGACTATGAACGTTTTCTTCCCAAAGCAGAATTTATAACGCAAAGCAATCGATTTAGTCCAGTTGGCGTTGAGTGGCTCTACTTAGCAGTATCACGCAGAGAAACACGCGCTGAAGAATGTACTATTAAGGAATGCAGAGCATCTTCTGGAAACAGATTCGGAATTTGCACATTTTCTATTAAGAGAGAATTTGAAAATAAAAAAATCATTGATTTGACGGTTGCAGATGACCTTACATACGAACAAATCAATTCTAGGCTCGAATGCACTTATAAGGAAATTTGTAGAGCGCGATTTAGAAGAAGCAGGAGAAGAGGTAGGGCAGCTGCAATTACGGTAGCAGAAAATAATAAGATAAAAAATGCAGTAGAAGATTGGGCATTTAAAACTTATTTGAAGTTGATGTCAGAGCAGATTTTCAAACCCTTAGAAGATACAGATGATAGGAACCTTATGTATGCGCCATTTCAATGTGTTGCACAGTATTTTTTAGATAAAGGGTATAGTGGCATTAAATATAAGAGCACCGTGTGTGAAAGCGCGAAGGATATCGTGCTGTTTGACAAGACTTATGCGCATCCAGTTGGAGATATAAAGGATTTTATAATTTGAGAAATATGAATGCTGTAGAAATGAAAAGAAATTGCATTGATTGTGGTCGGGAATTCACTATTTCACCATATCAACAGATGTTTTATGCGAATCGAGGCTGGGAACTTCCTAGAAGATGCAGGGCCTGCAGTGAGAAGAAAAGACAGGAGCGTCAAAAGAAGGAAGCAGAAGAAGCTACAAGACAGTTTGAAAAAGAATTATCTGATTCACCATATGCAATAAAAGAAGTTTCAAATATCGAAGTCAAATCGCCAGTGACAACACTGTATGTAATAGGAAATGGCTTTGATTTGGCGCATGGTGTTCCATCATCCTATTCTAAGTTCCGAGATTGGCTGGGAAAACACAGTAATCTTCGAAAAACATTGGAGACGTACATCAAAAATGATGCACTGTGGTGGAATTTAGAAGAAGCATTGGCGGATCTTGATTTGGATACGCCATCAATGGCGATTCCAGAGATGCTAGATGCCTTTGATGCCTATGATTCAGATGCACAGATGGCAGATTATTATGCAGCAATCGATATGGCGATGCTTCCGGTGGATACCATTACAAACGAACTTCCTAAAAAGTTTCGCAGATGGATCGAATCTTTGAAAGTGGATTCAAGCGTGAAACCATTATCCGGCCTGGTAAAACCTGGCGCAAAATATCTTGATTTTAATTACACAGAGTTTGCGGAAACACTCTATGGTGCAAAAGGTGTGTGCTATATACACGGGAGCAGGAAGAACCGCAAAGCCAAACTGATTCTTGGCCACTCCTATAAAAAGTATGTACCAGATGTCAGCGTCAAAATGCCGAGATTCAAAGACGGCTTCAAACGGGGAATGGTGAATGCTACCTTTGATGATGGATGAACCTTGAAAATTGAATAAGCCATCAAGAACATCATCAACGCATCCTACAGCCGGGACCTTTCCACTAAAATCGCAGCAGCAGACCATTTGAAGATGTGCTGGCAGGCTATGCAGAATGAGCCGTAGCCAGAATCAATGTGGTAAGCGGAAATTTTCTTGTAAGAACATGAGATTCATGGTATCATAGAAGCAATGAAAAGTCTGTGCATGGCTACGCGAAAGGAGCAGCAGAGATGAAAGAAATGAATATTCCCGTTGGAGTTTCGGATTTTGAAGAAATTCGTAAAAATGGGTATTACTATATTGATAAATCGGGACTGATTGGAGAACTGATCAGTAGAACCGGAACGAAAGTGACGCTTATTACTCGTCCTCGACGATTCGGTAAGACATTGGGCATGAGTATGCTGGAAAGCTTCTTCGACATCCGCAAGGACAGCAGAAAACTGTTTGAAGGGCTGGAAATTACAAAAAATCAAGCGTTGTGCGATGAGTGGATGAACCAATATCCTACAATTTTTGTTTCGTTTCGGCAAGTAGACGGACTAAATTTCACCGGGGCATATGATATGCTCACAATGGTGATAGCAGATTTGTACAACAAACATCTTTATTTGCTTGATAGTAAAAGTGCTACAGAGTTCCAAAAAACAGCGTTTGCGCATCTTGCACATGGCAGTGGCTCCATAAAAGAAGTTAAGAGCAGCCTTATGCTTTTGACAACGATGATGCAAAGTTATTATGAAAAGCCTGTAATTCTTCTTATAGACGAGTATGATGTACCCGTAGCAAAAGCGAACAACAACGGTTATTATGATGAAATGCTCGATGTCATGAAAGGACTTATGCAAGCACTGAAAGACAATCAAGCACTTCGTTTTGCAGTTGTTACAGGTTGCCTGAAGATTGCGAAAGAGAGTATCTTTACAGGAACCAACAATTTTGTATCGGATACTATCACCAATTCTCGTCTGAACGAGTATTTCGGATTTGTACAGAGCGAGGTTGACCAGCTGCTAAAGGATGCCGACCTGAAAGAGCAGGCCGAAAACATTAAGAAATGGTATGATGGATATCATTTCGGCGATTTTGATGTTTACTGCCCGTGGGACGTAATGAATTACATGCTGGAATTGCAGCGCGATCCGAAAGCAAAGCCTATCAGCTACTGGAAAAATACCAGCGACAATGCTATCATCCGTTCCTTTATTGACTATGCGGGCAGTACGATCACAAATAAACTTGAAACCCTGATGGCTGGTGGCTGCATCGTTCAGCGTGTAGATGAAAACCTAACCTATGATTATCTGCATTCCTCAGAAGACAATCTTTGGAGTACGCTGTACTTGACAGGGTACCTGACCAAAGCTCGTGAAGGCGATTATAAAGGCGAATTGCCGGATGGCATGGTTGCCCTTATGATTCCTAATGCAGAAATCAAAGAGATTTTTGAAACAACAGTCATCAAATGGTTCGATGACAGTACGAAGAAGTGGAATCGAAATGCTTTGTTCGATGCAGTCTGGAACAGTGATAGCGAGGGCATTACCAAGGAAATGAATGCTCTGCTCCGGCGCACCATAAGCTACCATGACTACCGGGAAGACTTCTATCATGCTTTCCTTGCGGGCATCTTCACAGGTGCCGGATATATGGTGGATTCCAATAAAGAGCATGGAGAAGGCCGAAGTGATGTGGTCGTTTACGATTCCATCAATGCCCGCGTTGCAATCTTTGAAGCAAAGTACACGAAGGCTTTGGAAAATCTGGAGAGTGAGTGCGATACGGCTTTGCAGCAAATTGATGATAGGATGTACGCAAAGGAGTATGAGGACGACTATGATCAGATTCTTTGCTATGGCATTTCGTTCTTTAAGAAACGCTGCATGGTAAAGAAAAAGTGATTCACAGTAAATCTTAACTTGAATTTTGTATTATAACTTAAAATAAGTTAAAACGCAGAAAAAGGGTTATAAAGCGAAGCCTGCATGTTCGGTGCATCAGTCTGGTGTCAGTATCTAACACGCACCGAAATGACAGAGCTGATGCTAATAGCGAGGACTTTTAAGTCCTCGCTATTACAACGATGGTCAGCTCATTTGTGGCAGAATGGTATGGCGAAGTGCGGAGCGGCATCATGAATGAAGGGTGATGTCGCTCGAAATTATACGCAATGAAATAAGCGCGGTTCAGCAGGAATTGCTATTGAAGTTGGAAACAAAATCAATCGCCATGCTAGAATATGCACCAAAACAAGATTCCGAGGCCTGCTGAAAACAGGATCATCCGAATTGGCGATGGAGCTGTTTTTCTGATTTTTTTACAAATCAGATGCGTTGCTCCGAGCATGGCAAATACTGCGATAGAGCGCAAATCCAGCGCAAATCCGGCCTGTAAATCCGTGAGGCCAAACAGCGTAGACAGCGCCATGCTGAGCGCGGTCGCAAGGATCATCGCTACAACGCACGGACGAACTCCCGATAAAAAGGCGTTGACGGGTGCATATTTCATCAGATTCTTTAGTGCGGATGCAATTAAGAGAATAATCAAAAATGACGGCAACACCACGCCCAGCGTTGCAACAAATGAACCGAGGATTCCGCCCAGTGTTGAGCCGATAAAGGTTGCCATATTCACGGCAAGGGGTCCCGGTGTGGATTCAGATACGGCAATAAAATTCAGAAACTCGTTCTCTGTCAGCCAGCCGTTGGAAAGCACCGTTTCGCGTACCAGCGAAACCATTCCATAGCCGCCGCCGAAAGACAAGGCACCGATCATCAAAAAGTTCAGAAAGAGACGCAGGTATATCATGACGTTTTCCCATCTCCTTTCCGGATTTTTCGCAGAAAGAAAACAGCAAGCCCGACCGCGCCGCAGATCAGGATGTAAAACACAGAGGAAAACGAAACTGCTGTGATCGAGCAGCAGAGCATGGAAGCCACGACCAACGTGAGAATCGTCAAGTTTAGTGTATTTTTGTCAATACTTTTAAGCATTTTCAGCCCTGCGGTAAGGATCAGATAGATCACACATACCTGAATCCCGCGGAATGCGCAGGAAACCCAGCGCAAACTGAGAAACTGATCAAAGAACAGCGAGATACCATAAATTACAAAGAAAGATGGAATGCTGACAGCAAGTGTGGACATGGTTGCACCCGCAAATCCTGCAATTTTGTAACCAATGTAAGTCGCACTGTTGATGGCGACTGGTCCTGGCGTGGATTCGGCTACCGCAACCATGTCCAGAAACTCGCTTTTTTCAAGCCATTTTTTCTTTTCAACGAACTCATTTTCAAGCAGCGCAATCATAGCGTATCCGCCGCCAAAGGTGAACGCACCGATTTTTAAGAATGTGATAAATAAAGAGCAAATTAGTTCCATACCTGTATATCCTGCCTTCTGCGAATAATACCTACAAGTAAAACACCCAATAGAATCAGGCAGCCAGACAACACCTGCGACACGCGGACACCTGGCATCAGATAGAGACTGTCAGTACGAAGTCCCTCTACAAAGCAGCGTATCACACCATAGCCGATCATGTAAAACGGAAGCAGATGAATGATGGCTTGGCAGAACGTAAACCCAAGCACAAGACTTCGGCGGCTGTCGCCAATCGGATGCGTTCATTGGATGGAGACGAGGACAGGCACACAAGAATATGCTCTTTTGGAAGTTCGCTTCCTTTGTTCTGCACATTTTCACAACCCCTCTTAAATGATATTATAGCACCAAGATGTGAAGGCTTCAACTGCGCCCAATCGGATTCGTTGTCCGGAAATAAAATTTGCTCTGAATCATAGATCACGATTTCTACATGGGCATGACTGCTGCGAAACCGGGAAAGCGTTTCCTCAAGTTCGTCAGGAGAAATATTTCCGACCAGATGCACGCACGGCTCAGGCTGCTGTTGTTCGGGCGCTTCCTCGATTCGCTTCTGATTTTCATCCAGAAAGCGATCCAGCCGCTTCATTAAAAACCAGCTGAGCAGGAACATTAACGCTGTCCCAGCGATCAAAACGACATCTTCCACATACCCTCACCGTCCGTTCAGATTCGGAAGCACTTTTGCAGCGCTTTGTATTCGCCCAACGCTAAAATCGTTATTTCCCCGGACAGCACCGTATCCGGTGTAATTGATACTTCGGTTTTTCCCGAATGCTTGATGCCAAGAATGTTGATAGACAATATTTGTACTTTTTGTGCTAAAGCTCTGTTTTTGGAGCTTTGCGTTTATTATAAAACTCTAGCGGGGAAACTCCATCCCCGTACCTGTTGACTAGGGCGGAAAACCGCGATACAATAAAAGAAACGACCTTTTTACGGCAGCAGGCCACGAGGAAAACAAACTATGGAAGTAGAACTGCTCAAAAAGTACGGCAGTGTGAGCCCCGGCAAAATAGAGAATCTGGACGGCACGACTGAAACTGTCGATTTCCGCTTTTCAACGGCGATCCGCTTTTACCACAACATGGAGGACGCCGATTTCCCACTGCACTGGCATGCCCCTGGCGAGATCATCTCCCCCATCGAGGGTACCTACACGGTTACGATTGCGGGCAAGACCGTGACGCTGCAGCCCCATGATGTGCTGATTATCGCATCGGGCGAGCTGCACAGCATTCGCGCACCCAAAACGGGGGAGCGATACATCATGAACTACAGCGTATCGTACTTTCATCAGATACAGGACATGGCCGAGTTGTTCAACACGTTCTACCCCTTCCGCCTTGTCACCCGGCAGGAGGACCCCGAACTGGCCGACCAGCTGTTTGCGGTGCTGGCGCAGATAGAGGGCGAGTATTTCAGCACGAACGTCTACCGTGAGAGCGAGATCATGGCCTTGATGCTGCACTTTTTCTCGATCTTCGGGCGGTATGAGCACCGCCAGAACAGCGAGCAGGTGCTGGATTACCCCAAGCAGCAGGACCACATGCGCCGCTTTGCAGAGCTGTGCGCCTACATCAACAACCACTGCACCGAGCGTCTCTCGGTCGAGAATCTGGCCTCCCGCGCGGGGTTTAGTGTCTACCATTTTTCGCGCCTGTTCAAGGAAAACACGGGCATGACCTGCCACAATTACCTGGTGGCGCGCCGCATCATCTATGCCAAAGCACTGCTGGTGGACGATACGATTCCCATCACCGAGATCGCTATGCGGTCGGGCTTCAACTCGATCGCAACCTTCAACCGCCTGTTCAAGGCGCAGATAGGCTATACCCCTACCGAGTACCGCCAGATGGCCTCCCGCGGATAAAAAAGCGCCGCCGCGTGAAAGTTCCACGCGGCGGCGCACTTTTTAATTATTCGTAAATTTTGCGGCCGTGGGCATCGCCGATGCCCGTCTTGCGGTAAAAGTAGGTGTTGATGACATCGCGCCACTCACAGGCGTGCTCCTTCTGGTGGGCAAAACGTGCCTCCAGGCGGGCGTACACGGCAGGATCCAGGTAAGGCTTCAGCGCCACAACCTCGTCGTAGAACCGCGCGGCGTCCTCGGCACCCTCGAAGTGGGTGTCGTAGATGTGCTGCAGGATCGTTTTGCCGCTCTTGAGCACATAGTTGTACGGCATGTGGTGGAAGAAGAGCAGCAGCTCATCGGGGCAGGTCTCCACATTGGCGTACATTTCGGCCAGTTCGGGGGCGTACTGGTGGCAGTAATCGCTGCCCGTGGGCGAGCGGTCAATGCCAATGCCATCGAAGGAGGCGCGGTGGTAGCAGCCCCAGCGGCTGTACTCATAACCGTCAACGTTGGGGCCGTAGTGGTAGTTGGGGTTGACCATCCAGCCCACGCCCAGGGGGGCGTTGTATTTCTCATAGGTGGGCCAGGACTGCATCAAAATGCGGTGCAGCGTCTTTTCCACAGGCTCATTGTTGCCGAAGGTCAGCCGCAGCCACTCGCCGGCAATCACGGCGGGGTCCAGCGTGGTGTCATAGCTCAAGCGGCCGAATCCGTAGAGGTTCGCAGCGGCCAGGTCGTGGCCGGTCCAGTTTTCATCGTTGCCGGTGTTGGTCACGGCCACCATTCCGTTGCCCGCGCCTTGGATCAGCGCACGCACATGGGCGTCGCCGTTCGGGCGGGTGTGCATGTCGAAGTCCAAAATCTGGCGGAACCAGGGCATCAAGTAGCAGACGTGGCGCTGCTGGCCCGTGTACTCCTGCGCAATTTGGAACTCCACGGCAATGTGGGTGTGCTGCAGGCCGCCAATCAGCGGGGAGACCGGTTCGCGCACCTGGAAGTCCATGGGGCCGTTCTTAATTTGCAGCGTGACGTTGTCGCGGAAGGTGCCGTCCAGCGGCATAAAATAGTCGTAGCCTGCGCGGGCGCGGTCAATCTTGGTATTGCGCCAATCCTGCTGGCAGTTGTAGACGAAACAACGCCAGACAATGTGACCGCCGCAGGGGGCCACGGCATCGGCCAGCATGTTTGCGCCGTCGGCCTGGTTGCGACCGTAGGTGAAGGGGCCGGGGCGGCCCTCGGAGTCGGCCTTTACCAGGAAACCACCCAGGCCGGGCAGGTTTGCCCAGACCTCCTGGGCCTTATCCGCCCACCACTTGGCCACGGCGGGGTCGCAGGGGTCGGCGGAGTCCATGCCGCCCAGCTCCATCGGGGCGGCAAAGTTGATGCTCAGATACAGCTTGACGCCGTAGGGGGTGAAGATTTTCAGATACTCCTGCAGGGCGCCGAAGTAGCGGTCGGTGATGAGCCAGCTGGCGGCGTCCTTGACGTTGACGTTGTTGATTGTGATGCCGTTGATGCCCACGGACGCGAGCATACGGGCGTAAGCCGTCAAACGCGGTACATCGATTAGAATTTCGGAATCTTTGAAAAAGAAGGAATCGCCGGAGTAGCCGCGCTCAATGCTGCCGTCCATGTTGTCCCAGTGGTCCAGCATGCGCAGGCGGTTGGATGGTGCCTTCTCCTCATCGGCGGTGAACTGCGCCCACGCCTTGCCTGCAGTCTGCAGATTGCGCAGCAGTGCAAAAACGCCGTACAAAACGCCTACTTCGCTGCCGCCCTCGATGGTGCAATGGCCGTCGACGGCCTTCAAGCGGTAGCCCTCAGGGTCCAGGGTCGTGTCCAGCGCCAAGGTGATGTCGTCGCCCTCGGTCAGCGCTGCGCCGTACAAGCCCTTAAAGCCCTCGGCCAGTTCTGCCTTGGCGCGGTCGATGGTTTCGCCCGTCAGCTCGGTGTGCAGAGAAATCGCGTCGCAACGGCAGCCCCTAATCTCCGGGTATGCCAGCCAGCACTTGGTAAATGCCATGGTAAAGCCTCCTATATATGTGTGAATAAAATTATTGTTGTTCCAAAATTTTTATCAGCCGTTCCGCAGCTTCTTTGCCGTCGCCGGGGCGGTTCGCACTGCCGAAGCTGAAACGTAAGGTCGACAGCGCATCCTCGGCCGCAGTGCCGCCCAGAGCCATCAAAACGTGGGAGGGTTCCTGCACGCCGCGGTTGTCGCACGCCGCGCCGGGGGAGACATTGACCCCTGCTACATCCAGCTGGTAGGTCAGCCGCTGGCCGCTGCGGCCGGGTAGGCCAACGCTCAGCAGGCCCGGCAGGCCGTCCACAGGGGTGTGCAGCCGTGCTTCGGGCCGGGCAGCATGCAGCGTCTGCCAAAACTCCTCGGCCAGGGCACGCTTTTTGGCAGTGCGCTGGCGACGCTCGGCGCAGGTGACCTTGAACGCTGCGGCCAAGCCCGCAATCAGCGCTGCGGGCTCAGTGCCGGGGCGCAGGCCGTACTGTTGACTGCCGCCGTAAATCAGCGGGCGCAGTTTGCGAGGCTCGCGCACATACAAGAAGCCGATGCCCTTCGGCCCGCCGAACTTGTGGGCCGACGCCGACAGAAAATCGATGCCGTCCAGCGGGATGGCCAGGTGTCCCGCAGCCTGCACAGCGTCAACGTGCAACAGCACATCCGCCTCACGGCAGAGCGCTGCCAGCGCGGGAATGTTCTGTACAACGCCTACCTCGTTGTTGGCGTACTGCAAGCTGACCAAGTTGGGGTGGGCCGCCAGGGCGCGGGTCAAGCTCTCAGGTACAACGCGGCCGAACCCGTCAACCTCCAGCGTTGTCATGCGGCCGCCGTCGTCCCGGATTGACGCGCAGGCGTTCAGAACCGAGTGGTGCTCGATGGGCGTTGTGACCACATGGCCGCCCTGCGGCACCGTGCCACGGATGGCCCAGGTGTTGCTCTCGCTGCCGCCGGAGGTGAAAAATATATGGTCGGGGGTACAGCCCAGATTTTCCGCCACGGTCAGCCGCGCTTTTTCCACGGTCTGCTTGGTGTGCAGGGCGCTGCGATAGAGTGCGGCGGGGTTCGCGTACTCTTGGTATGCGGTATACATGGCCTCCAGCGCCAGCGGCTCAATGGGCGCGGTGGCGGCATGGTCCGCATAAATTTCGTGGTTCATAGGTAGTTGCCTCAAATAAATGTAAAGGAATCAAAGTCAAACTGCGTGCCGGGCAGGAAGAGGAACGTGACCTGCCGCGCCCCCGTGACGGGCTCAAACGTGAAGGTTTGCTCGCCCCAATCGGCCTGTGGGCCAAACTCGACCACACGGCGCTCGGTCTCACCGCCGTCTGCAGCGGCAAACATCAGATGCACCGTGTTGGCGGGCAACGGGCTGCGGCCCGTAATGCGGATGCCGCAGCAGCCGGTCTCGCCAAAGTCCATGCGGTCAAACAGCAGCGAGACATTGTTGCCGATGCCCAGCACACGCGACCCGTCGCGGGTAAAGGAATCGCCATAGACGGCATCGCACGCGCCCGCAGCCAGGGTATCCCATGCGCGAGAATGACGGGTAAAGGTAAAGCCCTTGATGTGGACCTTCACGTTCAGCTCCACGGCAAACCTGCCGATGCCGCGCAGGAGCTTGTCCAGCTTGAAGGTGTCGGGCTGGTAGACGTTCCACTGCTTGGGCTTGTGGTAGACGCGCTCGCCGATCATTGTACTGCCCTCGGCGTAGGGCTCGCCATCCCAGAAGCGGAAGGTCGTTGGTTCGCCGTCCAGCGCAAAGATTGGCAGCTCCACCGTATCCGCACCATCGGGGCCAAAGTCGATATCATCGAACAGCACCCAGCTGCGGCCCGTGCGGGAGGTGGAAACGCCGCGCTCGTTGCCGTTGCCGATGTCGCCGAAGGACGCATCAAAACGGCTGGCCGAGATAAATTCATAAGGGTTCTTGTGCAGCTGACCGACGCCAGAGATGGACAACTCCAACTGGGAGATCAGCTGCGGCGCATCGTGGCCGTTGCGCACCAGGGCGCGAACCCGCAGTGTGCCATCGCCCAGGGCGGTCACCGTCAGCACGTCACCGTCTGGCTGCATGGCCGCGTTCACGGCGGGCACACCCTTGTCGTCGGTCAACTGCCACTCGATGTCGGTGAAGGTTGCTGATGCAGGCCGGCGTGCGGCGGTAATGTGCGTTACGGGGTGCTCCTTGTCCAGCGCTGTGCGCTCGGCGGTCAGGGCCAGCTTGCGCACAGGGATTTCCTGCGTGCTGCCGCCGAAGGTCAGCGGCGGCAGACGGCGGCGAACGGGGCCCTCAAACGGGGCGGCGTTCAGCGTCAGCACTGCAGGACGCAGGCCGGGGGCCGTGACATCCACGGTAATCGTGCCGGTGCGGCCATTGCCCGCCACAACGGCCAGCAGCATGCCGCTGAAAAGGCGGCGGCTGTCGGTCTGGTATTCGTCGGGGTCGGCGCTGTCGCCGTTGTCAAGGCCCACCAGCACACCCGCGCCATTTACGCGGACCGTCACGCAGTCGTTCGCGTTGCGCACAGGGTTGCCGTTCTTGTCGCGGGTTGTGATTGTGATAAACGCAAGCTCACGGCCATCGCCGGAAATCGTCTTGCGGTCAGCCTGCAGGCAGACCATAGCGCTGTCATCGAAGGAATCCTGCTCGTCGGTTGCCACGACCTTGCCGTTTTCATCGTAGGCTACGACCTTGACGCTGCCGGGGTGGTAGGGTGTCTGCCAGTTGGCGGTACGGCTCTTGGCGGAGTCCAGCACCTTGCGGCCAAGGCTCTCGCCGTTCACAAACAGTTCTACGCTGTGGGCGTTGGTGCAAGCGCAGAGGTCAATCAGCTGCCCTTCGTTGAAGTCCCAGTAGGGGAACAGGTGTACCATTGGGTGTGTTTTGGGGTCGAGCCACGCGGCCTGCACAACGTAGTAGGCGTCCTTCGGGAAGCCTGCCGTGTCAATCGTGCCGAAATAGCTACTGCGCGTGTGGTAAGGTGTCGGCTCGCCGATGTAATCCCACCCGGTCCAAAGGTACTGCCCCAGCGTGAATGGCCAGCGTTGCTCGCTCTGCAGGCAGATGTCCCAGCTCTCCGCGCCCCAACTCGTGCGGCTGTTGCCCAGGCTTGAGCACTGCAGGTCGTCATCAGACAGCAGGCTTTGCGAAAGCGGGAAGTGGTAGATGCCGCGGCTCTGCACGATGGACGACGTTTCACTGCCGTAGATGACCCAGTCGGGGTGCTTCTCGTGGTGGCTGGCGTAGAGGCGCTCGCCGTAATTATAGCCCGCGACCTTGATGATATCGGCACAGTGCTGTGTATTTTCCCACGGCATGTAGTTGGAGCCGAGCGTTGGGATGCCGTTGCGCGCAGGGTCGTGCGCGGCGACCTCGGCCAGCAGCATCCGCATTGTGTCCGCGCCCTCGGGACCCGCGTGGGTGTCGTAGATCTCGTTGCCGATGCACCAGAACAGCAGGCTTGGGTGGTTGCGGTCGCGGCGGATCCAGGCAGCAACATCCTTTTCCTGCCACTCGTCAAAGAAGCGGCCGTAGTCGTAAGGGTTCTTGCCGCTGCGCCAGCAGTCGAAGCTCTCGACATCCATCAAAATGCCCATCTCGTCGGCCAGATCCATGAACTGCGGCGCGGGCGGTGTGTGACCCGTGCGGATGCTGTTAACCCCCATGGACTTGAGTATTTCAAGCTGACGCTTGGCGGCGCTGTACTCAAATGCCGAACCGAGACAGCCGAAATCGTGGTGGATGCAGACGCCCTTGATCAAAACGCGCTTGTGATTCACCAGCAGCCCGCAGTCGGGTGTGGCTTCGATGGTGCGGCAGCCAAAGCGGGTGGTTAGTGTGTCGGTAACGCCATCGGCGCCAGTTAGCTCTGCCGTGATGTGGTAGAAGCTCGGCGCGTCCAAGTCCCACAAAGCGGGGTCTTGCAGCGTGAAGGTGTGCGAAGCTTTGTAAATCGCGGTTTCCTTGCCCGTGCGCCAGCCATCGGGGGAGGGGAGAGCGGCCCATGCATCGGCAGGGATGGCGGCAGTGCCAAGAAGGCTGCCGTTATCATCGGTCAGATGCAGCGTCAGCGTGCGGCCCGTGCTGGCGGCGGTGACGGAACCCGCCTCGGCAGTGACGGCCACGGTCCAAGCGCCGTTGTCGCCCTCTTTGGCAGCTACATACAGTCCATCGGGCATCAAGTGGAGGTCGGGAGCCTCCCACAGTTCCACATTGCGGTACAGGCCCGCACCGGAGTACCAGCGGGAGTTGGGGTGGCGCAGATTGCAGCGGACAAGAACCTCGTTCTGACCCTCATGGAGCGCGTCGGTGATGTCGAACCAGAACGACGTGTAGCCGTACTTCCATTGGCCGACTTCGGTGCCGTTGACGAAAACGGTCGTATCCATGTAGGCCCCGCCGAACCAAAGCATGCGGCGGGTGCCGGGTACATCGGTGACAAAGAAATATTTGCGGTAGAACAGCGTGCCGTCGCGGTACAGATCGTCCGCGTGGCGAATCTGCCAATCGTGGGGCAGGTCGACGGGGGTGAACTGCGCGTTCCAAGGCAGCAGCTCGGTATCCGGCGCGCAGGCGGCAAACAGCCAGTCGACGCTGAAATCGGTGCGTTTCATAAGGAACAGCTCCTTTTCATAAGGGTAAGGGGATGTGACGGGAAGTGCCGTGCAGGTCCGACATGGCCGTGTCGGGCACACACGGTGCGCCCCGTCACCGGGGCGCGGTACTTGCGTACCATAAACAGCAAACCGGGGGCAGCCCCATGTTGTTACGTGAGGCTGCCCCCGGCAGTTGCATCACTGTCGCAGGGACAGTCAGTTTCCAAACAAATTACTTGCTTGCGTTGTAGGTGTCGTTGTACATATCAACGATGTTCTGCATGTTCTGGGCTTCTACCTCAGCAACGTAGGTATCCCAATCGTTGTTGATGTCGGCCTGATTCATGGCAAACTTGCAGGTCCAAGCGTTGACGGTATCGGTCATGGGGGTGCCCCACAGGTTCAGCATCTCCATCTGATCCTCGTCGAAGGTAACGGTGGGATCCAGCGGGCGCAGCTTGCGGTACTGGCCCTGACGGTCGTAGAAGTCACGCAGATCCTCGCTGAAGTTGCTGGTCAGCAGCTCGGTGTTGCCGGAATACATGAAGTTGCCGCAGGCGTAGCCCAGCTCTTCACGCAGGTCGATCTGATCGTCGGAGGTCTGTGCGATGGACAGGCCGTTGCAGTAGTAACCGGGGGTCAGGCTGTAGGTGCCGTCGGTGACGGTGTAGGTCTCGCCCTCTTTGCCCCACTTGGTCAGGGTCAGGCCCTCGTCAGAGTACCACAGCCAGTCAACAAAGCGCATCATCTTGATGAACTCGTCCTCGCCCAGCTCTTTCAGAGCGTTGGAAGAGATCATGATACCGCACTCAAGGCGCTGGTTCTCGGCCTGATAGTCGGATGTGCCGATGGGAACGAGGGTACGGTACAGCTCGTAGTTGCCCTCGCCCAGCTGCTCCTTGATTTTGGAGTCCTGGGTGGCGTACTGGGCACGGTTAGTGGACATGATGACGGTCTCGCCGCGGTAGAACTTGTTCAGCGCGGTGTCGTCATCCTGGGTCCAGGTCTCGGGGTCAAGGACCTTGTTCTGGACGAGCTTCTGCAGGACAGTGTAGGCCTGCTTGTATTTGTCGGAGACAGAGCCGTCAACGAAGGAATCGCTGTCGGCGTCATAGACCAGACCGTAGTTGGTGGTGATGGCCCAGCCGGTGTTGATATCGTAGGAGGCACCCAGCAGCTTCAGCAGGTTGCCGCCCTGACCGTAACCGGAGGTCTGGCCGCACCACATATCGGACCAGATGTAGTCATTCTCGCCGCACATGCCCTGCTCGACCATGTACTTCTTGACGCCGATCAACACGTCGGCGAACTCGTCCCAGGTCCAATCCTTTTCCAGCTCGGCGACATCGTAGCCGGCAGCGTCAAAAATGTCCTTGCGGATGAGGAAGGTGTAATCCTGCAGAGAGGTCTCCTTCAGGCCGGGCAGGCGGTAGTACTTGCCGTCGGCCTGCGTGATGGTGGCCAAGTCGTCCTGCATGTTGTACTCCTCGACGAAGTTGGAGTAGTTGGGCATATACTGGACATAGTCGGAAACGGGGACAACGCCGCCGCCGGTGACATACGCAGTTTCAGAGTAGATCTTGGGGATGATGTAGGGGGAAGTGCCGGAAGAAACGGCCAAGGAAACCTTATCGGTGTAGTTGGAGTTGTCAACGACGGTCAGTTCCAGATGGACGTTGGTGGCATCCTCGATGGCCTTAAAGACGCCCTCGCTGATCCACTTGTCGTTCATGGGATAGGCGGGGTTGTCGTTGAAGAACATCGTGTAGGTGACAGGCTCGTCAGAGTGGAAGTGCTCGCCGTACTCATAGCCGAGGTTCGACTCGTCCGCAGCAGCGGTGTCGGTGGTAGCAGTGCTGCCATCGGTGTTGGTGGTGCTTGCAGCCGTGGAGCTGCCGGAGCCGCCGCAGGCAGCCAGAGACAGCACCATGCCGGTAGCCAGCACGAGGGATGTGAGCTTTTTCATGTTTCGTAACCTCCATTACGTTTTTTCCTGCTCCCCGGAAGGCCCTGGGAAAACAGGTGTTTTCTTTCATCCGGCGCCGGAGTCGGCGTCGGTTTTAAGACAGTGGAAAAACGGGACGCAGAGCACTAACGCGAAAACGTTAGCCCTTAACGCCGCCCAGCATCATGCCCTGCACGAAATACTTCTGGATGAAGGGGTAGATGCAAATGATGGGAGCGGACGTCAGCACCATGGCGCAGGACTTGATGTTGGAAGCGATCTGCATGGCGTCGCCTGCATCAGCACTTGTGCCGGAAGCGCTGCTGATGAGCTGGCGCAGATAGTAGGCAACGGGCCATTTCGTGGTCGTATCCAAGTAGAGGAAAGCATCAAACCAGTCGTTCCAGTACTGGACGACGTAGAACAGTGTCATGGTGGCAATGATGGGCTTGGACAGGGGGATGGCGATGCGCCAGAACACGCCCCACTTGTCCAGGCCGTCGATCTCGCCGGCTTCTTCCAGCTCACGGGGAAGAGTGAGGAAGAAGGAACGCATCAGGATGACGTAGTAGGTGGAGATCATGCCGGGCAGGATGAAGGATGCCACGGTATCGCGCAGACCCAAGGAAACCATCAAAATGTAGTTGGGGATCATGCCGCCGCCAAAGTACATCGTGAAAATGATGAACTTGTTGATTGCCTTGCCGCCGTACAGCTCCGCCTTGGAAAGGGGATAGGCCAGCAGGGCGCTGAACAGCAGAGCGCAGACCGTGCCAATGATGGAGTACACAATGGTGTTGCCGTAATAGGGGATGAACTTGCCGTCGGTGATGACGTATTTATATGTGGAGATGTTGAAGTCCTTCGGGATCAGGCCGACTTCGCCTGCAACGATCGCCTCCGTAGAGGAGAAGGACTGGGCGACCAAGTACAGGAACGGGTAGAGCATCGCAACGCTGATCAGCGTCAGGATGATGGCGTTAAAGACCTTGAACACGCGGTAACTGGCGGATTCCTTGATCTTCATGGGGCCCATAGTAGTTGCTTTTGCCATTATTTTATCCTCCTAATTACCACAAACCGCTGCCGGTCAGCCAAGAGGAGACCTTGTTGGCAACCGTGAGCAGGACCAGGTTGATGACACCTTGGAACAGGCCGACGGCCGTTGCGTAGCTGTAGTTGCCGGAGCCAAGGCCCATGCGGTAGACGTAGGTGGCGATGATGTCGGCCGTCTCATAGGTGGTGGGGGTGTACAGCAGGAAGACCTTCTCGAAAGCGGCGGAACCGCACAGGCTGCCGATGTTCAGAACCAACAGGGTGGAGATGGTGGGCAGGATGGCGGGGATGGTAACGTGCAGGCACTGCTGGAAGCGGTTTGCGCCGTCCAGCTCAGCAGCCTCGTACAGTTCGGTGTTGATGCCGGACATGGCAGCCAAGTAAAGGATGGTGCCCCAGCCGAGGCCCTGCCATACGCCTGTGGTAACAAAGATCGTCGTGAACCACTCGGGCAGGGAGATGAAGGTGATGGCCTCGCCGCCCAGCTTGGTGATGAGGTTGTTGATGGGACCGCTGGTGGACAGAATCTCGCGGACCATGCCCGCAACGATGACCATCGAGATGAAGTGGGGCAGGTAGGAGATCGTCTGCACAATCTTCTTGAAGTGAACATTCTTGACCTCGTTCAACAACAGGGCGAAGATCAGCGTCAGCGGGAAGCTGATGATCAGATACTTGAAGTTCAACAGCAGTGTGTTCTTGAACGCACGCCAGAAGTTCTGATCCTTCATGAACTGGTTGAAGTACTTCAGGCCGCTCCATTCATCGCCGAAGATGCTGCTGCCGGCGCGGTAGCGGCGGAACGCAATGATGTTGCCGAACATCGGGATGTAGCGGAACACGATGTAGTACACAATGGGAATGAACATCATTGCGTACCATTGCCAGTACTTTTTAATGTGCTTCATCGCGGCACCCTGCTTCTTGACAGTGGCCACAGAAGCGTCTTTTTGTGCGGTCTTGGGCATGGTTCAGTCTCTCCTTCCTAACATCAATCACAGGTCAAGGGCCTGCGTTGCGGACTGGGTGACGGTCAGCTTTGCGGGGGCCTGACCCATCAGCGCTACGCTGCGGGCATCAGGCTGGGAAGCACCGACATAAACGCTGTAGCTGCCTGCCTCAACGATCGGCGTGCCTTCCTCATTGCAGAGGGCGAAGGCGGCCAGCGGCAGGTGAATTTTGACCTGCTTCGTCTCACCGGGCTGCAGCTCGACCTTGGCAAGGCCTTTCAGCTGGGCGTTCGGGGTGTTCTCGCGCTCGGCCTTGACGTAAACCTCCACGCTCTCGCGGCCCGCAACAGAACCCTCGTTTGTGACGTCCACCGTCACATCGAGGCCGTTGGAGTCCGCCTCATTCGCGCTGACAGCAGCGTTCTTGAAGCCGAACTTCGTGTAGGACAGGCCGTAGCCGAAGGGGTAAAGGGCTTCCTTCTCCATGTAGCGGTAGGTGCGGCCCTTCATGGCGTAGTCGGTAAACTCCGGCAGGTCGCGGTCGCTGTGGTAGAAGGTGACGGGCAGTTTGCCCTGCGGGTTCGTCTCACCGAACAGAGCGCGGGCCACAGCCTCGCCGCCACGGGCACCGGGATACCAGGCTTCGAGAATGGCGTTTGCGTGCTCATCTGCATAGTTGACAGCCAATGCACTGCCGCCCAGCAGAACCAGAACAACAGGCTTGCCGCTCTCAACACAGGCTTTCAGGACTTCCTCCTGATGGCCGGGGAGCTTCAGGTTCGGCTTGTCGCCGCTGGCGAACTGGTTGCCCTTGTCGCCCTCCTCACCTTCAAGGCCGGAATCCAGACCGAGGACTGCGATAACGACATCGCTCTCCTCGCAGACGCCCTTGACCTCGCTCATCAGCTCGTTGGACTCGGCCAAGCCGTGGATGTTGTCGGCGTAGAGGTGGCAGCCCTGCGAGTAGCGGACTTTCACATCGTCGCCGAGGTAATCTTCAATGCCCTCCAGCACGGTGGTGTAGCGGGAGGCAGTGCCCTCATAGTTGCCCAGCAGTGCCTTGCGGCTGTCGGCATTGGGGCCGATGACGCCGACGGTGTGCAGCTTGGACTTGTCCAGCGGCAGCGTGCCGTCGTTCTTCAGCAGCGTCATGATATTGTCGGCGACTTTCAGGTTCAGGGCCTTCATCTCGGCGCTGTCGACAACGTCGTAGCCAACCTTATTATAAGGAACCTGATCCTCGGCGTCAAACATACCCAGACGCATGCGGGTCACATACAGGCGGGTCAGGCTCTCGTCGATCTTCTCTTCGGAAAGCTTGCCCTCGGCGACGGCCTGCTCAAGGTAAACGTAAAGGTCGCCGCAGTTCAGGTCGCAGCCGTTGTTGACGGCCAGTGCGACGGACTCTACAGGGCCGTCCGTGACCATGTGGCCGGTATGGAAGTCCTTGATGGCCCAGCAGTCGGAGGTAACGTGGCCGTCAAAATGCCACTTGTCACGCAGGATATCCTTTAGCAGGGTCTTGCTGCCACAGCAGGGCTCGCCATTCGTGCGGTTGTACGCACCCATGACGGCCTCGACACCGGCTTCCTTGACCAGTGCGCGGAAGGCGGGCAGGTAAGTCTCCCACAGGTCCTGCTTGGAGACGATGGCGTTAAAGTGGTGGCGGTCGCTTTCGGGGCCAGAGTGTACGGCGAAATGCTTGGCGCAGGCGGCGGCCTGCAGGTAATCGGGATCATCGCCCTGCATACCCTCAACAAAGCGGACGCCGAGGCGGCCCGTCAGGAACGGATCCTCGCCGTAAGTTTCGTGGCCACGGCCCCAGCGGGGATCGCGGAAGATGTTGATGTTGGGGGCCCAGACGGTCAGGCCCTTGAAAATGTCGCGGTCGCCGTGGGCGCGGCACATATTGTACTTGCCGCGAGCCTCAACGCCGACGGCGTTGCCGACCTGCTCCATCATGTCCTCGTCAAAGGCGGCGGCCATGCCGATGGCCTGGGGGAAGACGGTGGCAGTGCCCGCGCGGCCGATACCGTGGATGCCCTCGCTCCACCAGTTGTAAGCGGGGATGCCCAGACGCTCGATCGCGGGAGCCCAGCTCAGCATCTGGCTGACCTTCTCGTGCAGGGTCATCTGCGCAACGAGGTCGGTCGCACGCTTGCGGTACTCAGCCTCTTTAGCGGGATTCTTGGTTCTCTTCATAGTGCTTTCTCCTGTTCTTCCGTGTCCTTTACAGAACGCCGAAGCCTAAAATGGTGAATACTTTGTCCGTGCCCGGCTCCTGCATCTTAATTTCGATGTGGTGCCGCTGCGCGGTTTCTTCCTTTAAGATAATGGCCGCATGGCAGTGGGTCCAACCGGCCTGCCGCGGGTCGTAGGCCGCGACCTCTTTGCCGTCTACCGTGACGACTGCCGCGCCGAACTCCTTGCTGCCCGAATCCTTAAAAACGAGCTGGATGCTGCGGCAGGTGATGTCCATCGTGAACGGCTTGTCGCCCGCGCCCTTCTTCCAGTTGTGGGGGAACTCGGGGGTGTTGACATCCTCAAAGTCGAAGGGCACGCTCTGTAAATCGGTGTCCGTCTCGGTGAAGCAGCCGGGGTCGATGACCGCGTCAAAGGGGTTCACACTGCGGTCCAGCAGCTTCGTCTCGGCAAAGTCGAAACCGTAGTAAGGGGCGAGCTCTTTCGGGGCAGGCCCTTCCTGCTGCTTGTCCAGCCGGTCCAGCATATACATGAGGCAGTCCCGCATGATGCGGTGCCCGCTGTTGGAGGGATGGAACACATCGTAGAAGTACTGGCGGCGGGTGATGACGCTGCGCTCACCGACACCAACGCGGAACTGCGGGCTGACGGCGTCCAGCACATTGACCATCGGCAGCTCATGCCGCCAACCGATGGGAGCCAAGCGATCCTTCAGGTTCCAGTCGTTGGCAAAAACGCTGAACAGCATCACAACGGCGGGCTCATTGGGGGCTGACCAGATCTTTTGGATCAGGCTTTCGTGCATCAGGCCCTTCGTCTCGTCAGCTTCGTCGTTGACGGCGAACTCAACGATGATCAGATCGGGCTGCACCGCACCATCGCGGGTGATGTCGCGGTCATAGCGGATGATGCCGAGCTGGCAGGGCGTGCCGCCGACGCCCGCTTTGATGTAGCGGACATGTGCGCCGTGATCGGGTGTGTACCTTTCGCAGATGGCCTCATAGGTCTTGCGCGCGTAGCACATTTCCTGCGAGGGAACCGCACCCGCGCCCTGTGTGATGGAGCCGCCCAGGAAGGCGATCGTCGTGGGCTTGCCATCGCGGAGCTGCTGCAACACACGCTTGATACGGATATTGTTGCCGGTGCTCAGGCAGCTGCGGGCGATCATCTCGCCGTAGGCGGGCGTATCGAAAGCCACGGGCGGGTCGGGGTCAACCTCGGGGACTGTGTAGCCGTCGTTCAAGTAGAGCTTGACGGTGGCCGTGGCGATGTCCTTCGGTTTGACGAGCTCGAACAGAAACTCCTGCGGCGTCTCGTCGCTGTCGGACCACTGCTGCTCATCCATGACCATGATGTGCTCGGTGCCATCGGTGGTAATCTTCATGCTGTTGCGGCTGCCGCCGCTGCCCAGTTCCCCGGAGAAGCCGAGGGTGAAGGTCACGACCTTGTCGGGCAGGTCGCCGACGATGCTGACGCCGACGCTGTGCACGAGCTTGCGGAAGCCCTTGGCCGTGCGGAGCATTTCCAGAATGTTCTCATCGTCAATGCCGCCGACCATCTTGGCGAAAGTTACAAGGCGGTCACCATTGATATAAACGGGGTGGCGGCCTACGCCGTCATTGCTCGGCAGGCCGCCGACCGGCTTGTCCAGCAGCACATAAAATCCCGGGCGTTTGGCCGTTGGGTCCTTGGGTGCGATCTTGTCCAACACCGTTTTCTTCACTCTTTTCTGAATTGTCTGTGTCTTATGTTTGGTGGGCTCATCACAGGCCAAACATATCATCTGCCGTTATTATACCGCACTCCGAGAATGCATGCTTCTCATTTTTTGCTATGTATCTTATCAATATTTGCTGTTTTTTCAGGCTTGCTGATTGTTTTTTGTGCAATGTGCTAGAAAGAAAAACACAGTTTTTGTGCGATTCGAGAAACGGATTGTAACTTTCGTGTCATCATTATGGATAAATGGTGCACGTTATGCCGCGAATTTTTCCTACCTGCTGCGCTTGTTCGGCACCGCCACTATTTGCACGTCCTGAAAAATAGCACAAAATAAGCATTGTAAAAGCCGAAAGTCCCGAAAACGACGGGGCTTTTCTTGCAAAATGCGTCATTTTTTGCGCTAAATTCCACAGTTACACCGCGTTATAAGTGGGATGCAGGGGGTGCTGTATTTATGTTGTCCTGTTGAAAATCGAGCCCGGTACCCCCTTGATTTTGCCGCCGCAACCTGCTATATTGAGCCAAAACCGAACAACGAAAGGGGCCGATTTATGGCAGCAGTTACCCTGCCCACACACTATCGCAACGTTTTTGCGGAGCTGGGCTATGCGCAGGCGGAGATCGACGCACGCATTGAAAATACGTTTCATACCATTTTTTATGGGGACGAGGCCCACCGCTTCTACCACCCCACCGGGCCGGGCCTTGCCTACATCGAGGACACGGGCAACCACGACGTCCGTACCGAGGGCATGAGCTACGGCATGATGCTCTGCGTACAGACTGATCACAAGGCCGAATTTGACGCACTGTGGAGTTGGGTCATGCACTATATGTACATGCAGGACGGCCCCAACGCGGGGTACTTTGCCTGGTCATGCCAAACCGACGGCACCCCAAACGCCAATGGCCCAGCCCCCGACGGCGAGGAATATTTTGCCATGGCGCTCTTTTTTGCGGCGGGGCGCTGGGGCTGCGGCAGCGGAATCTATGATTACGCCGCCATGGCCCGACGCATCCTGCACAGCTGCCTGCATAAGGGCGAAAAGCCCGGCACGGGCCGCCCGATGTGGGACCCCGAGAACCACCTTATCAAATTTATCACCGAGTGTAATTTTACCGATCCGTCCTACCATCTGCCCCACTTCTATACACTGTTCTCGCTGTGGGCCAACGAGGCGGATCGCCCGTTCTGGGCCGAGGCTGCCCGGGCTAGCCGCGCATTTCTCCATAAAGCGTGCCACCCGGTCACGGGTCTCTGCGCCGAGTATTCCCTCTACGACGGTACGCCCCACAACCGCTCGGACCGTGATCAGCGCCACGACCTGTATTACAGCGATGCCTACCGCACCATCGCCAACATGGCGCTGGACTACGCCTGGTTCGGGGCCGACCCGTGGCAGGCCGAAAACGCCGAGCGGCTGCAAAAATTTTTCTGCGAGACGCTGTGCGGCCGCACAAACGGCATCTGGGAGATTGATGGCACACCGCTGCCCGGGGAGGCCCTGCACCCCGTGGCCATCACGGCCACCAACGCCCAGGCGAGCCTGGCGGCGGGCGGCCCCAACGCCGAGGTTTGCGTGCGCCGTTTCTGGAACACGCCCCTGCGGGATGGCCCACGCCGCTATTACGACAACTGCCTGTACTTCTTTGCCCTGCTGGCCCTCAGCGGCCGATACCGCATTTGGCCGCTGTAAGGCGTTCTGATATAGTAAAAAAGGAGAATCCGATGATGATGCAATTTGCCTGCACGGCCCGGTCGGCGGACGATGAGGACTACCGCCCGCTGGCTGAAACGCCGCTGACGCTGGACTTTGCCTATGACCACGGCGTTTCGACTTTGGCTGATCCGGCGGTCTGGCAGGTGACGCTGACCAACAACGCCGCCGCCCCATGGCGCGGCGTTGTTAAGCTGGAACACTGCGTTGCTTGCGATGCACCGCGCTTTTTCTTGCCCGGATTCCTCTACGGCCGCAATCGCGGCGAGGCCCCGATCCGCGTTGACAACCGCTACCCAAGGCTGCGGGCAAGTACACCGGAGTTTCCCGCATCGCCTTGGTGGATGGTCCGCGCTGATCGCCTCAGCCACCCCGCAGCCTTCCTGCTGGACGGCGGACGGTGGTATGGGCTCTCGGCTGCGCCATATTTCGTGCGCCAAAACGGCGTGCTGCAACCCTGGCAGCCCGGCAGGGCGGGGACGTTCGCACAGTTTGCAGGCTTTACCTGCTCACTGAACACGGGCAGTGTCGGCTACACGCTGGGGTACGAAAACGCGCCCTGGCTGTTTGTGCAGTCCCACAACATCAAGCCCCGCGCCCCGATGGGTGAAAACTGCTTGACGCTGGCGGCGGGGGAGAGCGTTGCCTTCCCGCTGTACCTCTATGATTTTGTCGCAGTGGATGGCGAGCGCACGCTGTACGCGGCGCTGGAGGCCGTCTATGGGCTGTGGCACACGCCGCCGCGCCCCGGCACGACCCCCTCCCACGCGGCAGAGCTGCTGGCCGGGGCTGTTACCCGCGACGCTTGGCTGCCAGACGATAAAAACTATGTCGGCATCACCAAAGAGCGCTCGGACGGCAGCTATGAGCAGAACAAGATCTTCTCCATCAGCTGGACCAACGGCCTGTCCGCCGCCGTGCCCTGCCTGCAGGCGGCGCACCGCCTGGGGGATAAGACGATCCGCGCTGCGGCCCTTGCCTGCATCGACAATATTGTGCAGAACTCTTTGGACCCGCGCTGCGGCCTACCCAACGAGACCTGGGACGCCGAAAACGGCTGGAGCTGTCGGGGCTGGTGGTTCGACGGCATGTACACGGGCGGGCATTCCGGCTATCTGGTCGGACAGACGCTTTATTATATCCTAAAGGCCTATCGGCTCGAAGCCGCCCGCGGCATTGACCACCCCGACTGGCTCGCCTTTGTGCAGGGCGTGGTGCCACGGCTGGCGGCGGCACGCAACGGCGACGGCGAGTACCCGTTTACCCTGTCGGAGCAAACGGGCGCAGGGTTGGAATACGATTCCCTGGGCAGCGCCTGGTGCTTGGCCGCTGAGGCTGCGCTGATGCAGCTGACGGGCGACACCGCCGACCTGCCCGCCATGGAGCGCAGCGAGGTACACTACTACGACGCCTTTATCCGTCGTGCTGAGTGTTACGGCGGCCCGCCGGATACCAGCAAAGCCGTGGACAGCGAGGGTGTGCTGGCCTACATCCGCGTCGCGCGGCTGCTGCACGAGTTGACGGGCAAGGCCGTCTACCTCGACCACCTGCGGGACGCACTGTGCTATGAGTACAGCTTTAAATTCTGCTACAATGTGCCCGTACAGGTCCCGCCGCTGTCCCGCCTCGGCTGGTCGAGCTGCGGCGGCAGCATCACTTCGGTCGCCAACCCGCACATTCACCCCATGTCCTGCACAGTTGCCGACGAGATGTTCTACTATCTGCGCCGCCGCCCCGATGCCTATATTGAATCCCGTTTAAAGGATACGGTGGGCTGGTCGCTGCAGACCTTCAACACCTTTGACCGCGAGTACGACTACGGCCGCGCGGGCTGGATGTCCGAGCGGTTCTGCCACTGCGAGGGCCTGCTGGTGCAGACTTACCCCGACGGCAGTCTTGCCAGCACATGGTTTGCGCTGATGCCCTGGGCTTGCGGCAGCGTGCTGGAAGGCGTGTGCGGCACGTGGTGGGACTATAAAGAAAAAGAGGAAAATTTGGTATGACGATTGTACACAATCCTATCCTACCCGGATTCTATCCGGATCCATCAATCTGCGCGGTGGGGCGCGATTTTTATCTGGTGAACTCGACGTTCGCCTATTTCCCCGGCGTGCCGATTTTCCACAGCCGCGACCTGGCACACTGGCGCCAGATCGGTAATGTGCTGACGCGCCCCTCGCAGCTGCCGTTGGACGGCTGCCGCCACTCCCGTGGCATCTATGCGCCGACACTCCGCTACCATGACGGCACATTTTATCTCATAACAACGAATATTTCTGGCGGTGGAAACTTCATCGTGACCGCCCAGGACCCCGCAGGCCCGTGGTCGGAGCCGTATTGGCTGGGCGACGTCGCCCAAGGTATCGACCCAAGCCTGCTGTTTGACGACGATGGCCGCTGCTATTATGTGGGAAACCGCCCTAATCCCGCAGGCGAGCAATACGGAGGCGATTGGAAAATTTGGGCGCAGGAATTGGACTTGACCACGATGCGGCTGACGGGGGAGAGCCATGCTTTGTGGAAAGGTGCGCTGCGGGACGTCATCTGGCCCGAAGGTCCACACCTCTATAAAAAGGACGGGATGTATTACTTGATGATCGCTGAGGGCGGCACCGGGCCGAACCACAGTGTATCGATAGCACGCAGCAAACACGTTTTTGGCCCGTATGCCGGCAATCCGAACAATCCTATTCTGACCCACCGCCACTTGGGCTCACAGTACCCCGTGACCTGTGTTGGACATGGTGACCTTGCCGCCGATGCGGAGGGAAACTGGTATATGGTTATGCTGGGAATGCGCCCCTGCGGCGGTCATACCCTTATGGGCCGCGAAACATTCTTAGCCCGCGTGGAGTGGCAAAACGGCTGGCCTGTTGTGAATCCGGGCATCGGAAAGTTGGAGGAAACATTCTCGGTGCCCCTGCCGGAAGAACGCACTGCAGAGATGCCTTTGGTATACACCTTCCCTACGCCGGAGTTGCCGCCGGAGTTTCTAACGCTGCGCGGGCCTGTGCCGTGGCAGGCCGACGGACGCCTTCTGCTGCCGCTTTTGCCTGCCGCCCTACATGACCTGCACACGCCCGCCTACGCGGCGTTGCGCGTCTGTGGAGTGGACTGGCAGGCAGAGACGCAGTTGGACTTCACGCCACGCACACAATTTGAGACTGCGGGCCTTGCCTATGTGCAGAGTAGTTTTTCCCATCTGCGCATAGAAAAAGTGCTTACAGACGATGGCTTTGCATTGCGCTTGACGACCCGTGAAAATGACAAAGATAAAATTTTGGCCGAGCAGTCCATCCCCGACGGGCCGCTGATTCTGCGGCTGATTGCCCACAGGTTGCATATGGCTGTGTATTATGTGGTGGGCGGCAGCACTGCCTGCCTGGCCGATGCTATCGACCTACGTCCCTACAGCACAGAGTCTGCGGGAGGCTTCACCGGATGCACGGTAGGCATGTACGCCAGCGCAAATGGAGCGATAAGCGATAGCAAAGCTTCCTTCTCGTGGTTTGCCATGCGGAATCTGTAATAAAATAGGCTGCCCCGCATAAAAGACGGGACAGCCTTCGGCACATAATTTACACCGTATCGAATTTGAAAGTCGTCTGCGACGCATGCCAATTATGGGAGTGCCATCGACTATCTGAAATACCGGCACGATGAGTTTCATCTGGTTCCCGTTCTGGATGAAAGCGGGAATATAGCTGGAAGAAATTTTATAGGGCAATACCGCATAATTCTAAGTGCCGATACGGCGAGCGAGGTGCGGCAGATGCCAAGCCAAAAGCGCAGATAATACTGGATGCTGCAAAGGTGAGCGCCGCCAGTGGCGGAAACAGCGAACCGAAGCAGGGGCAGCGGTCGCAGAGTGCGAGGGGCTTTTGCCCCCGAAGCACGATGCGGGTACCGCAACCCGACATTATCGAGCATTTTGGCAACGCAGATGCCGTGCCGCAGCCGCCGAAGCGGTGCTTAAGCCGCTAGGCGGGAATTGTGCGGTGTTGCCATAAAGAACGCACGGACGAAAAACATTCCGGAAATTCATGTACAAATGATGGCGAACGGCAACCGAACAACAGACAGCACAAAAGCACCCCCTGCACCAAAAGCACAATGCTTTCCGGTGCAGGGGGTGTTGTGGTTCAGTTCAGCCGGTCAGCCAAAACCATCAATCTTCGATCGTGATTTTGGTGATGACAGGCATCTGTTTGGGCTTGTTCCAGGTTTCAGGGCCGTAAGTGGGCTGGTTGGCAATGGCGTCCAGCACATCAAAACCGCTCTCCATTTCGCCAAAGGCGGCGTAACGGCCGTCCAGCTTGGCAGCATCCTTGTGAACAACAAAGAACTGCGTGCCGGCGGTATCAAAGTCATCATCGCGCGCCATAGAAAGGGCACCGCGGATATGCTTGAGCGGGTTGTTGACGCCATTTTCCGTAAACTCGCCCTTAATATGCCAATCACTGTCCGTCATGATGTCATTGTCCGGCGAACCGCCCTGAATGACATAATCCTTAACGATGCGGCACCAACACAAACCATCATAAAAACCGCTGCGTGCAGTTTTCACAAAGTTTGCCACGGTGAGGGGGGCATATTCCGGGTACAGCGTAAAAACCATAGTACCAAAGTCCCTGGTTTCAATCGTGCAACGCATTAGCCGACCTTCACATCCTTGAAGAACAGGTTGCCGGAAGCAGTCATGTAGAAACCGCTGATGTTGTCATGCATCAGGTAGTTGTTGGACTTGTAGTACAGGGGCAGAACAGCGTAATCGTTGGAAACGATAGCGTCAGCCTGCAGGGTCAGCTCAGCAGCCTTGGCCGGATCGTTCTCAGCCTTGACCTGCTCAACCAGAGCGTCATAATCGGCGTTGGAATAGAACAGGTTGTTGGAAGAATCGCCGGTCTTGCACAGGGGCAGGAAGCTCATGGGGTTCACGTAGTCAGCGCTCCAGCCCATGGCAGCAACCTGATAGTTGCCTTTCTGAACGTCGTCATAGAAGATGCTCCACTCGTTGGAGGAAACTTCAACATTGATGTTCAGGTTGTTTTTCAGCATTTCAGCCATAGCTTCAACGACCTTCTTGACGGTGTCGTTGTCGTAGTAGCTCAGGGTCAGAGTGGGGAAGCCTTCGCCGTTGGGGTAGCCAGCCTCTGCCAAGGCAGCCTGGGCGCCCTCAACGTCAGCGGTAGCGGACAGGCCAAAGCTTTCGCGGCCTTCGGTGATATCCTTGCCATCAACAGAGTAGCCGGGGGCCAGGAAGCTGTAAGCGGGCTGTGCATCGACCTGCACAACGTTGTCGATGATGGACTGACGGTCGATGGCCAGGCAGATTGCCTTGCGGACCAGAACGTTGTTCACAGGCTCGGCAGAGCAGTTGAAGTCATAGTAAACAGTGCCGTAGCTGGGGCTGGTCTGCACACCGGCATTCTCGGCCTTCAGGCGGGCAAAGTCAGAGGAAGGAATGCTGGCAACGCCGTCAACCTCGCCGGACTCGTAAGCGGTCAAAGCAGTTGCCTGATCCAGAACGTAGCGGAAGGTGACCTTCTGCAGGGAGACATTCTCAGCATCCCAGTAGTTCTCGTTCTTTTCCAGAATGACGTTTTCGTTCATGCTCATGCTGGCGATCTTGAAGGGGCCGTTGCAGATATAGGTATCTGCTTCGGTGGACCACTTGTCGCCGTTGGCTTCAACGGTGGCCTTCTGAACAGGGGAGAAGGTCCACATGCTCAGGATGTCGATGAAATAGGAGGTGGGCTGGATCAGGGTGATCTCCAGGGTCTTGTCGTCCAGAGCCTTCACGCCCAGGTCGTCAGCGGTGGCGGTGCCGTCGTAATACTCCTGAGCATTCTTGATGTAATCGGTAGCCATGCTGACGTACTGTGCGGCGGTGGCCGGGGTCAGAACGCGCTGAATGGTGTAAACGTAATCTTCAGCGGTCAGGTCGCTGCCATCGCTCCACTTCAGGCCGTCGCGCAGGTGGAAGGTGTAGGTCAGGCCGTCGTCGCTGATATCCCAGCTTTCAGCGTTGCCGGGAACCAGGGTGCCGGTGCTGTCATAGGTAACAAGGCCTTCGAAGCAGTTGATCAGAACATACTGTGCGAAGGAGTTGTTGGTCACGCTCGGATCCAGGCCGTCGGGAATGTTGTTCAGAACAAAGGTCAGTTCCTGGGCGGCATCACCGGTAGACTCGGAGGAAGCGGTGGTGGAAGTTGCTTCGCTGCTGGCAGCAGAAGAAACATCGGAGATGTTCTGGGGCTCATTGGAAGCGCCGCAGGCGCTGAGCAAGGAGACCGCCAGCGTGCCGGCAAGAGCGGCACTGATGACTTTCTTTTTCATGTGTATCCCCCTCGAAAAAAAATAATGTATGTTTGCCGTTCCTTTGCACCGGCAGGGCGCAGCAAACCGGGCAGGGGAGCCAAAACGGAACAGCACCACCATGTTGCATATCCCGCTTTGGCCGCCGGTACCCGTTTGCGGCAGGCTGCCGGAACAAGAAACGGAGAAACCAAAATAAAAAGGCTTAATACAGGTGGCAGGCCACAAAATGGCCGGGTGCGGCTTCCTTCATGGCCGGGGTCTGCTCGCTGCAAATGGGCTTTGCATAGGGGCAGCGGCCACAGAACCGGCAGCCGGGTTTCGGGTTGACCGGGCTGGGCAGATCGCCCTCCACACCGGCGCTCGCATGGGCGCGGGCCAGCTTGGGGTCCGCGATAGGAATGCAGCTCAGCAAGCCCTTGGTGTAGGGGTGCAGCGGGTTTTTGTAGATCTCTTCGGAATCGCTGCTTTCCACCAGCTGGCCCAGGTACATCACGCCGATATCATCCGAAACGTAACGCACCATCGAAAGGTCGTGGGCGATAAACAGGTAAGAGGTACCTTCGGCCTGCTGATAGTCACGCAGCAGGTTGACGACCTGCGCCTGAATGGAAACGTCCAGTGCGGAGATGGGCTCATCACAGATGACCAGCGCGGGGTTCAGCACCAGGGCGCGGGCAATGCCGACGCGCTGGCGCTGGCCGCCGGAAAACTCATGGGCATACCGTCCGGCGTGTTCTGCCGTCAGGCCAACGCGGTTCAGCATGGCAAAGACTTTTTCGTCAACTTCCTGCTTGCTTTTGCAAACATGGTGGGCTTTCAGCGGCTCGGCAATGATATCGCGCACCGTCATGCGGGCGTTCAGCGAAGCATACGGATCCTGGAAGATCATCTGCATGTTGCGGCGCACCGGCTGCATCTGGCGGGGCTTGAGGTGGGCGATATCCTGCCCGTTGAAGATGATCTTGCCCTGCGAAGGCTCATAAATGCGGATGATGGTGCGTGCGCAGCTGCTTTTGCCGCAGCCAGACTCGCCAACCAGGCCAAAGGTGCGGCCGCGGCGCAGCGTAAAGTTGACGTCATCTACTGCATGAACTTCCGCGTGCGGGCCGACAGAAAAGAATTTTGTCAGGTGCTCTACCTGAAGAATGGGCTGTTCCATTAGTGTGCCTTCCTTTCGGCTTCTGCCAGTTTTTCATGCAGAGGATTGCCCTCGGCCGGGGCGTCCGGCTGCAGCAGCCAGCAGCGTGCCTGACGGCTGCCAACCTGGACAAACGGCGGGCACTCGGCTGCGCAGATGTTGCGCGCAAACTGGCAGCGGGAGGCAAACGGGCAGCCCTTGGGGGGCTTGGTCATATCCGGCGGGCTGCCGGGGATGGACTGCAAGCGCTCGCTCTTATCCTTGGTCAGGCCGGGGATGGAGGCCAGCAGGCCCATGGTGTAGGGGTGCAGCGGGTTTTCAAACAGATCGTTGATCTCCGCTTCCTCCATTACAAGGCCGCCGTACAGAACAACAACGCGGTCGCACAGCTCAGCCACAACGCCCAGGTCATGGGTGATAAAGATGATGCTGGTGCCGTATTCCTCCTGCAGGGAGCGCATCTGTTTCAAAATCTGGTGCTGGATGGTCACATCCAGGGCGGTGGTGGGCTCGTCCGCAATCAGCAGGTCGGGGTGGTTGGCCAGCGCCATGGCGATCATGACGCGCTGGCGCATACCGCCGGAGAATTCATGCGGGTAGGATTTCAGCCGCTTTTCGGCTTCGGGAATACGTACTTCGCGGAACAGCTCCAGCGTGGCAGCCTGCAGCTCGTCGCGCTTCATCTCCGGGTGGTGTACATGGATCATTTCGGCAACCTGTTTGCCAACGGGAATCAGCGGATTCAGGCTGGACATGGGGTCCTGAAACACCATGGCGATCTTCTGGCCGCGGATTTCGCGCATCTGCTTATCGCTGACTTTGGTCAGGTCGGTGCCTTCAAATTCAATTTTGCCGTTTTTAATGCGGGCAGTATCGGCCAGCAGGCGCAGGATGGACATGGAAGTAACGCTTTTGCCGCTGCCGGATTCACCAACGATACCAAGGATCTCGCCCTTATGCACTTCAAAGCTGACGCCGCGCACAGCCTGCACTTCGCCGGAGGAAGTCATAAAGGAGGTTTTCAGATCCTCTACCTTCAAAATCGTCTCGCTCATTTTGCTCTCCTTACTTCTTCAGCTTCGGGTCCAGTGCATCACGCAAACCATCGCCGACAAAGTTAAAGGCAAACATGATTACACAAATCATCAAAGCAGGGATCAACAGCTCGTGCGGGCTGGTGCGCAGGTTGGCAGATGCATCGTTGCACATGGTGCCAAGGCTGGCCAGCGGGGGCTGCAGGCCGATGCCCAAATAACCCAGGAAAGCCTCCATAAAGATGGCAGAGGGGATGAGCATGGTAATGGTAACAAGGATGGAGCCGAGCGCGTTGGGAATCAAGTGGTCAAACAGAATCGTTGTGGCAGAGGAACCAATGGTCTTGGCGGCAAGAACGAATTCCTGCTGCTTCAGGCTCAGGATCTGGCCGCGCACAACACGGGCCATATCCACCCAGTACACGCTGCCCAAGGCAACAATGATGCTCTGGATACCGGCACCCAGCACCTGCATGATCAGGATAACATACAGCGTCAGGGGAATGGTGGAGATAATATCCACAATACGCATCATGATCATATCCACGGTGCCGCCCAGGTAACCGGAAATACCGCCGTACAGAATGCCGATGATGAGGTTGACGAACGCAGCCATCAAGGCAACCAGCATGGAAATGCGGGTGCCGTACATCAGGCGGGTCAGCACATCGCGGCCCAGGGCGTCAGTGCCTAGGATGTAGGATTTGTTCCACATCGTCTTGGACGGGTAGATGCTGCCGGTGGCTTCATCGGCAATGACATAGGGGCTGCCGCCGTAATACAGGGCAACCTCGGTGCCGTCGGCATCAAAGATGGTCATGGATTTATCGGATTCATCGCGCACCTTGCGCAACTGGCCGCTCAGTTTGCCGTCCGGGGTAACGGAGATGACTTTCAGGGCGGTGGTAATGTACAGGTAGTCGCCGTTGGGGATCTGGTAAACCTTCATGACCGGCGGAACGTTGACAACTTCCAGATTCTGCACGGAGTAATCATACGGGGTAAACAGGGGGCCGACCAATGCAAAAAGCATCAGGGCGATAATAATTACAAAACCGGCGATGGCCGTCGGCTTGCGGCGGAAACGGAACCAGACGTCACCTGCAAAAGTGCGGCTTTTGGACCAGATTTTTTCACGGTCGCTGTTATCGGTAGCAAGCGGTTCCCACTTGTTCTGTGCGGTTAAATCTGCCATAAGTGTTTTCACCTTTCCTCAACATTACGCGTCAAACTTGATTCTGGGGTCGATCAGGCAGTAGAAGATATCGACCAAAAGCACCATTGCCATCAGGAAAGCAGCAAAGAAGATGGTAACGCCCATGATGGTGGTATAGTCGCGCTGGGTCACGCTGTTTACAAAGTAATAGCCAATGCCGGGAATGGCGAAGATCTTTTCTACAACAAAACTGCCGGTCAAAAGGCCAGCCACCGTGGGGCCAAGCACCGTAATGACGGGGATCAGCGCATTGCGCAGGGCATGCTTGCTAACAACGGCGAACTCGGTCAGGCCCTTGGCGCGGGCGGTGCGGATGTAATCCTGGCCCATAACTTCCAGCAGGCTGGAGCGCATCAGGCGGGCCAGGTAGCTGACGGAATAGCCGCCCATGGCGATGACGGGCAGGATGTAGCTCTTCCAGCTGTCCAGGCCGAAGGTAGGCAGTACGTTCAGCTTAAAGGAGAATACATAAATCAGCACGGAGGCGATCACGAAAGACGGAATGGTAACGCCGATGGTGGCAATGGCCATCAGCAGCATATCCTGCCATTTGCCGTTTTTCAGCGCGGCCAGTATGCCCATGGGGATGGAGGTAAGCAGCACAAACACCAGGGTGACAAGGCCCAGCTTGGCGGATACCGGCGCACCGGTGGCAATAAAATCGTTGACGGTTTTGCCGGTATATTTATAGGAAGGGCCGAAATCGCCATGCAGCAGGCTGCCCAGATATTTGACAAACTGCACCGGCATGGGCTGGTCCAGGCCGTACTTGGCTTCCATGGCCTGGGTAACCTCTTCCGGCACGCCCTTGGTGTTGGTGAACGGGCCACCGGGAATGGAGTGCATCAGGGTGAAGGTGATCAGAATGATCATGAACATGGCAATGATCATGGTTCCGATGCGCTTCAGGATAAATTTAACCATTACGTTTTCCTTCTTTCGTGTGCACGGCCGCCGCACAGGGAATGGCACCCCGACGGCTGCTCTGTGGCCATAGTGTGCACATGCGTTGTTCCTGGCGGCGGTACAGACTGACCATCCAGCCGCCTTATAATTATCTTATTATATAGCGGCAGCTTGCGGTTGTCATCAATTTTTATTCATATTTTTTTTACCTTTATGAAAATATCCGATTTACATACAAAACAAACAGCGACGGTGAAAAAATGTGTAGAATAAGACCATAGATTATGAGGGAAAAAGCGATAAGCAAAGCAAACGTGTCCTTGTGACGAGAACAAAAAAAGAGAAAATATGGGAATGAATGCAGTATTGCCGACCCGGAAAGTTGGAAATTCCAGCGGGGCGGGCTTTGTATGGGTGGTTTAACGGTTTAACGCTCTAGCGAATCGCTGTGATGGTTGAAACAAAGCGCAATGCTCTGCCGCTGGAATGTGGGAAAGCGCTTCCGGCGCAAAATCATGGGATCACTGCGGAATGGCAGGGAAACAAGCAGAATACAGGGGGATGTGGTGGACTGTTTATGTGCGGAAAAAGGAAAAGTGAGACGAATGGAGGCGGACGGAGAAGATACATAAGCCCAAAGAGACGCCCAACTCATCAAGTGAAACACGGCACGGAAAAGCATAACGGCCACAGCGAGATGGCCGAAACACAGACCAAAACGCAAAAAGGCAATGGAAACGCAGCAAAATAGTAGAGGTGAGGAACAACAGAGCAAAATATCTGTTCGTGAGTGGAATACACAAAATACAGGGAGTGGAAACGGCGTATGCAAGCCCGCCGAAACTGTATATATAACGCAAAATTTCGAATATATATACAGTTTAACGGTAAAGACTCCTCCGATGATAAAAGCGTAAAAATCGGCTATCCATGGCACAGGAAGCCAGGATGGCGGCAGGCGCTGCAAAGTCAAAAGGTGCAGAATCTTTCCCGATATGTCCTCTATTTAAAAACATTTTTGCTCTGTATCCCCGATTCCCGCACCTGTTCGGGGGGAGTTTTGGTATTTCCGTATCAGATAGAAAACAGCTGGCCTGTGCTGCGGCAGTACAGATTTGCGGGGCGTTCTGCTTTCCCTATACCGCAGGGGGGCTGCATATTGCAGAAAAATTACCGCTTCCCCGGTGCAGAATGGATGGCATATTCATTTATAGTGTGATAGAACGATTTCATTGAGTTAGCCGAAACTAATGTGGCAGCAAAGAGCATCACCACGAAAGAATGGCTGCCGGAAACCATGCCGTAACCCACGGTCCACAGCAGAATGTTGAACACCGTCACAAAAGCGCTGGCATGAAGTGCAACGGTTATAAAGTTATAAGCAGCCTGAAGGCATTGCCGCACATGGTGCAGGGAGGTTTTTTAAGCGATTTAAGGAGATTTAGAGATAGGAATGGGGCGATGGGCAGAATGTTTAAGCCAGACACGTAATTTCGCTAAAGCCCGGTTTAGCGAAATATAGAGGAGAGACAGAACAATCATCTTTATCACACGAATTGCAATACTACTAAAAAGTGCAGAATCCACTGTCGCCATCGAACCAATAGCACCGTACAGTATCAAGATTTTCATCTCATTTTGATACTGTACAATACGATCGGAAGTCTGCTGGATCATTGCTTTTGTGGGCGTCAATCTGGCTTTGCGTTTCCGGTTCATATCGCGCAGGTCAATGCCGTCTGCCAGAATGCCGCCAGAAAAGCTGGCGTGCGCCGCTGCACAGGCTGCGCTGGCTTCGTCACCATCAGCATTATGCTTTTGATGGACCCTGCAGTGGATGCAGTGGGCGGCTGGACAACGCGGACGATGTATCAGAGATCATGCAGCGCTCACCTGTCGGTTCCCGTTTTGCCGTATCATTCTGCTGCTTTAACAAGAACGAAAATCTTTACGGCTGCAAAGAAATGCTGTATACTAAGGTGTAAAGACACCTTGGAGAAAATACTGTGGACAGGGAGCAAATGCTATGAATGACGAAAAAATCACCCTTGATCTTGTGATTGATGTGCAGAAAGATTTTATTACCGGGGCACTGGCCAACACACAGGCGCAGGCCAATGTGGCGCACCTGGCAGAGACCGCGCGGGCACACGCGCAGGCCGGGCACTGGATGTTCTTTACCCGTGATACCCACCAGGACAACTACCTGACCACGCGGGAGGGCCGCAGCCTGCCGATCGAGCACTGCATTGAGGGTGAGGATGGCTGGAATTTTGCGCCCGAACTGGAAAACGTCATGGCGGACACCGAGCCGGAAGTGTGCCACATTGTGGACAAACCCACGTTCGGCAGTTATATGCTGCCCAGTGAGATTCTGGATGAACTGATGGCACACAACAAGGCTGTTGAAGATATTGAAAAAATTGTTATTTATGGCTACTGCACCGATATCTGCGTGATTAGCAACGCCATGGTACTGCGTGCAGCTTTCCCGGAAACAGAGATCGAAGTTTTGTCGGACTGCTGCGCCGGGGTAACGCCCCAGAGCCACCAGACCGCGCTGGATGCCATGCGGGCCTGCCAGTTTACAATCATATAATAGGTGATGAAATAAAAAATACCGTGCAGCTTTTTTTTGAACTGCACGGTATTTTTATCTGTTTGTCAGCTGACGCAGCTGGTTCAGGTCCTCCCGCGTATCCACATCCCTCAGTTCGGCATCGTTCCGGGCGGACACAAGGCAGACGGAACCGGGGTGGGCCCGCGCAACGGCATTGCCGCCGCGGCCATCCGGCAGGTGAAGCAGCTCCGAAAAATAATCCGCGCCGAACAGCACTGGGCTGCCGGGGGTGCCATCGGCAGCGCACAGCCGCACAATGGCATCGGGGGCCGCTGCCAGCACCAGTGCTTCCACACTTTGCTGCGTGAGCAGCGGCTGGTCCCCCGGCAGAAACAGGCAGCCGCGCAAAGCGGGCTCTTTTCCCAGCAATGCCGCCAGCCCCAGCCGGACCGTATCGCTGCGGTAGGGCTGCGCGTGGCGCAGAACGGGGACGCCCTGCGCGTTACAGAGCGCCTCAACCTCTTCCGAGCGGGTCACGACAATGCGGCAGGCCAGCAACGGCAGGGCGGCTAAAGCCAGCGCATTGGCGATCAGCGGTGCACCGCAAAAATCCGCCATCAGCTTGTTTCCGCCGAACCGCCGCCCCAGCCCGGACGCCATGACCACGCAGCCGAGAGCGGGCGCGGGATCGTCCAAATCTACCACAAAGGCATCCTGCCGGGCGCACAGTGCGGTTAAAAATGGGGTATCCTGCTTACGCACAATAGCGAGAACGCGCTTTGCATCCAGCAGCGCTTCCACTGCCTGCCGGAATTCGGGGCAGCTATTTTCCAGGTAACCGAGTTCATCCAGCACCGCCCATTCGCTCTCCCCTGCCGCCATGCGGTGCAGGGCGGGTACTCCCAGCAGCAAAAAGCCGCCCGCCACGGGGCGCATCCGGTTTTCGCCTGGGGGCAGTGCCGGGTCAAAGCGGCCGATCACCGCTATTTTTCCGCCCACACTTTCTCGAATTTCCACACGGTCCGCAGGGTACGCTGCTGTGGTAATTTCCTGTGTCCCGGGGCAAAGCAATGGCACCAGCGCACGCAGCAGGGTGGTTTTTCCCGTACCGCGCCCGCCGGTCAACAGCAGGTGGCGCTTACCGCTCACCCGGAAAGAACTTATAATAGAGCTCGCGGTCAGTCTGTACACAGGCATCACGGTAAGCCTCATACCTTTCCATAAAATTGCGGGCTTCATCCGTCAGGGTGCTGCCCCCGCCGCCGCGCCCGCCAATGGTTTTGCGGGTCAGCGCAAAGCCCAATTCTTTTTCCGCCCGCTTGACCATGCGCAGCGCTTTGGAGTAAGAAAGCCCCATAGCCTGTGCCGCCGCCCGCAGTGAGCCGGTCTCTTCAATCCGGTGCAGCAGGCGGCAGGGGCCTTCGCCAAAAAAGCGCTCGCCGATATCATCGCAGAGCATCACATGAATCCTCGGTTTCATTTTTCTTTCCTCACAACGGCAGCAGCGCCAGCCGCACCCGGCCCGTGCGGTCGGTCACGGGCGCCAGTTCCAGCGGGCCGTATACTGCTGCCAGCGCGGATTGCAGCGCTTCAACCGGGTCGGTTCTGGGGTACAGCATGGCTCCAACCTGCCCGTTTTGCAGCACGATCAGCGTATCGCACCAGTCCAGCATCAGCATGGGGTCGTGCAGGCAGATCAGCGCTGTTTTGCCGCTTGCATGCACAAATTCTGCCAGCAGCGCCGCCATATGGCTGCGGTTGGCAAAGTCCAGGGCGCTGTCCGGTTCATCCAGTAGCAGCAAAGGCGCATCCTCCACAAAGGTACGTGCCAGAATACAGAGCTGGCGTTCGCCGCCGCTCAGCGTCAGGTAGTCCTGCTCGGCTTTATCCGCCAGGCCTACCGTGCGCAGGGCTTCTTCCGCTGCCGCACACATGGCAGCGGTGGGGCTTTGCAGCACGCCAAGGCGGGGGTTGCAGCCCATCAGCACAACTTCCCGTGCAGACATGGACACCGAAATTCCGCTTTGCTGCGGGATGTAACTGACCGTTTGTGCCAGACACCTGGTAGAAAGGCTTTCCAGCGGCACACCATCCATCAGGCAGCACCCCGTATGGGGCAAAAGCCCGGCCACTGCGCGCAGCAGGGTGGTTTTTCCGCTGCCGTTCGCCCCCAATATTCCCACCAGCTGGCCGGGGGTATCTATCGTAAAATGAACATTTTGCAGGATGTTCTTATCGCCAAGACGGACGGCCAGATTCTCCACAGTGAACATTACCGCGTCTCCCTCCCCGGCTTTATAATAAGGTAGAGCAAAAACGGAACACCCAGCAGCGAGGTGAAGATACTGACCGGCAGTTCGGTTGCCGCCACCGTTTTGGCAATGGTATCCGCCGCCAGCAGCAGCGTGCTGCCCACCAGCCCGCTGAGCAGGCTGGTGGAGCGGCGGTTGTGCCCCGCCAGCAGCCGCGCACAGTGGGGGGCCAGCAGCCCGACAAAGCTGATCAGCCCAGTCACGCTGACAACCGCGGCCACCACCAGCGTTGCCAATGTCAGCAGCAGAAAACGCATCCGCCCCACCGGAACCCCCAGCAGCCGCGCTTCATCCTCTTCCACGGATAAAAGCATCGCCTGACGGTGCAAAGCAAAAATTACGGCGCAGCAGGAAATAACCATTGGAACGGGGAACCACACCCGGCTTTGCGTTACCCCCGCCAGGCTGCCCATGATCCAATATTCAATGCTGGCTAGCTCTTTTTCCGGGTCAGCGGTCAGTTTTAGCAGCATCAAAAGAGTTTGCGCCAGCGCATGTACGGCAATGCCCGCCAGCACCAGGTTCATCTTGCTGCGCCCCGGCGCGGCGGCCGCCAAGCCAAGCGAGAGAAACACCGCTGCCAGCCCGCCCGCAAAGGCGCATACCGTGGTGCCCAGCGTGCCCGAAGAGACAAACAAGATGGCAAATGCCGCGCCAACGCTGGCCCCCGACGATACCCCAATGATATCCGGGCTTGCCAGTGGATTGCGGAAAACAGTCTGGTACACAAAGCCCGCCACGCCAAGACCGAACCCGCCCGCCAGCGCCATCACGGCACGGGGCAGGCGCAGTACCGTAAAGGTGCGCACTGCCATAGCGTCCCCCGCCAGCAGTGCCTGCAGGGTTATGGGATAACGGCCGAAATAAAGTGCCGCACCAAAGGCCATAAAAACGCAGAGCGTTGCGCCCAGAAGGCACAGCGCCGTGCGTTTGCGGTTATTATTCATAAGATTCGGGGGTAAAGCCATAGAAGCTACCATAGAATTCATCGGCAGCGGCGTGGTAATACTCCTCGGTCACCTGCTCCGGGTGCAGCACGCTGGCAAGATAAACACTGCCAAGGAAGCTGGCCGGCACGGGAGAATCCACAGCCTCAACAGCGTGGGGCAGCTGGTAAACATGGCTCTCCTTGACGGCGGTGCAGTCCGCCAGGGCGGCATCGTTCAGAACAGAATCAACATCATATTCAGCATCGGATGCCAGAATGATGTAATCGGGGTTCCAATCCAGGATCTGCTCATAGGAAACTTCGGCCCAGTAGGTATCTTCCACGCTGGCGGCAACGTTTGTGCCGTTGGCGTTTTCGATCATCGTGTTCTGATACATGGCGGGGCCTGCGGTTTCCAACACGGAGCTGTTGCCTGCCAGGTAAACGCTGGGAGCATCGGTGCCGGCAACGGCTTCGGCCAGGGCGGCCAGGTTGCTGTCAATGGCCATTTCCAGCTCCTCGCCGCGGGCGGTGGTGTTGGTTGCCTGTGCCAGCAGCTCGATCGCGCCGAACAGGCCGGCCTGGTTTTCCGGCTTAACAGCCAGCACGGTCAGGCCCATTTCCTCCATCTGGGGGATGGAATCCTTGAGCTTGGCGGGCACGATGACAAGATCCGGGGCCAGCGCAGCGCAGCCTTCCAGGTCAAACTCTTTGGCGGTGCCAATGCTGGGCAGGGACTGGATCTCCGGGGCGGACAGGCTGTAGATGTTGCGTTTGTCGGCTTTGGCTTCCACGCCAACCAGCTCGTTCTGCACGCCCAGCGCAATCAGCAGGCTGGTGGAAATGTAGTAGCCGCTGGCAAGGGTTTTGGGTTCTTCCTCAATGGTAACTTCGCGGCCCAGCTGGTCGGTAACGGTCAGCGGGTAGGTAACCGCCGTTTCGGCGGCAGGTTCTTCCGGTGCAGCAGTGGCTTCCGGGGCTGCGGCAGCCTCTACGGAAGCAGACTCGCTGGCTGCGGTACTGCTGGCAGCAGCGGTGCTGCCGCAGGCTGTCAGTGCCATAGCGGCGGCCAGCAGCAGGGCGGTCATTTTGGTCATTTTCATGTTTCTTACTTCCTTCTAAAACCAATATTCCGTTATGTTTTTCAAACAACAACGGAATTATAGCAGAATTTGTGGTAAAATAAAAGTGGTACTGCACAAAAGTATGATTTTACCCAAAAACGGAGAGCATTCTATGATAACGATTCGAGAATATGCCCGCCCCGCCACACTGGAAGAAGCATGGCAGCTGAACCAGAAGCGCCCGAACCGGGTGCTGGGAGGGATGCTGTGGCTGAAAATGGAAAAAATCAGCGTTGGCACAGCCATTGACCTATCTGCGCTGGGGTTGGATACCATTGAAGAAACCGATACCGAATTTGCCATTGGCGCCATGGCAACGCTGCGCAGCCTGGAAACCCACGCCGCGCTGAACGCGGCCACCAACGGCGCCATGCGGGAGGCCGTGCGCCATATTGTGGGGGTGCAGTTCCGCAACTGCGCCACCGTGGGCGGCAGCGTGTACGGGCGGTTTGGCTTTTCAGACGTATTAACGCTGCTGCTGGCGCTGGACTGCGATGTGGAGCTGTACAAAGCAGGCCGGATGCCCATTGCACAGTTTGCCGCCCTGCCCTATGACCGTGATATTTTGACCCATGTTTACATAAAAAAGACGCCGGGGCTTGCAGTGCATTACCAGTCTGTGCGGGCCACCCAGACGGACTTCCCGATTTTGACCTGCGCTGCTGCACGCACGGCGGATGGAGCCTACCGCTTTGCCATCGGTGCACGCCCCATGAAAGCCATGCTTGTCTGCCCCACGGCTGCCCCGGATGAGCTGCCCGCCGCCGTACAGGCTGCGGTGCCCACCGGCAGCAACCTGCGCGGCAGTGCCGCCTACCGCACCCATCTGGTGGGGGTGCTTGTCAAGCGTGCCGTACAGGCACTGGGGAACCTGGAGGTGCTCTGATGCAAATTCATTTTACGTTGAACCATAAAAAAACAGCTGCTGAGATCGCCCCTGATACCCTGCTGATTGATCTGGTGCGCTCTTTAGGCTGCAAAAGCGTCAAGCGCGGATGCGAAACCGCCAACTGCGGGCTGTGCACCGTGTTTTTGGACGAAAAGCCGGTGCTTTCCTGCTCTGTACTGGCGGCGCGGGTGGATGGCCGCAGCGTTACCACGCTGGAGGGCCTGCAGGAGGAAGCCGCTGAGTTCGGCGCGTTCATCGCTGACCAGGGGGCCGAGCAGTGCGGCTTCTGCAACCCCGGCTTTATCATGAATGCGCTGGCCCTTTTCCGCGAAAAAACCGACCCCAATGAGGAGGAGATCAGGGAATACCTTGCGGGCAACCTTTGCCGCTGCTCCGGGTACGAAGGCCAGCTGCGCGGGATCCAGAACTTTTTGGCGTGGAAAAAATCAAAGGAGGCTGCCCAATGAAAACTGTGAACCAGCCTGTGCGCAAGAAGGACGCCATGCAGCTTGTAACCGGCCAGCCTGTGTACATGGATGATGTTATCCCGCAGGACTGTCTCATCGTCAAGCTGCTGCGCTCCCCCCACGCCAATGCGATCGTCAAAAATATTGATACCTCCCGCGCCATGCTTGTGCCCGGCATGGAGGTGATTTACACCTGGAAAGATGTGGACCAGAACGCCCGCCGCTACACCCAGGCGGGCCAGACCTACCCCGAAATGAGCCCTTACGACCGCCTTGTGATCGACCGCCATGTCCGCTTTGCCGGGGATGTTGTTGCGATCCTTGCGGGCAAAGACGAAACATGCGTCGATAAGGCGATGAAGCTGATTCAGGTGGAATATGAAGTTCTGCCCGCGGTGCTGGATTTCCACACAGCGCTCGATAACCCTACTCTTGTACACCCGGAGGATAACTGGGAAGCCCTTGTTCCCGGCATCGGAGCTGACAAGAACCGCAACCTCTGCGCCCACGATGAATCCAGCGAGGGTGATATTGAGGCGGTGTTGGCTGGGTGCGATGTGGTCATTGACCACACCTACCACACCCGCGCCTGCCAGCAGGCCATGATGGAAACCTTCCGCACTTATTGCAGCATTGATGCTTACGGGCGGCTGAATGTGCTCAGCTCAACGCAGATCGTGTTCCATTGCCGCCGCATTTTGGCAAACGCCCTGCACATCCCCAAATCCATGATCCGCGTTGCCAAGCCGCGCATCGGCGGCGGGTTCGGCGCAAAACAGACGTCAGTGTGCGAGGTTTACCCTGCCTTTGTTACCTGGAAAACGAAGAAGCCCAGCAAGATCATCTATACCCGCTTTGAAAGCCAGACGGCTTCAACCCCGCGCCATGAGATGGAGATGCACGTGCGGCTGGGCGCAACAAAGGACGGCATCATCAAGGGCATTGACCTGCACACTCTTTCCAACACCGGCGCTTACGGTGAGCACGGCCCCACAACGGTGGGGCTTTCGGGCCACAAGTCCATCCCGCTGTACGGCAAGGCCGAAGCGTTCCGCTTTGTCAGCGATGTTGTTTACACCAACCACATGTCATCGGGTGCGTACCGCGGGTACGGCGCAACCCAGGGTCTGTTTGCGGTGGAATCCGCTGTAAATGAGCTGGCCGACAAATTGGGGATGGACCCGTTCGAGCTCCGGCAGCGCAACATTGTCCATGAGGGCGATGTTATGCCCGCCTACTATGGCCAGGTCAACACCAGCTGTGCGCTGGACCGCTGCCTGAAAACCGTGCATGACAGGATAGATTGGGACCATAAGTACCCCGTGCGCGAGATCGGCAACGGCAAGGTGCGTGCTGTTGGCATGGGCATGGCCATGCAGGGCTCCGGCATCGACCATGTGGACGTGGGCAGTGCCACGCTGAAAATTAACGATGACGGGTTCTATACTCTCTCCATCGGCGCAGCGGATATGGGCACAGGCTGCGATACGATCCTGGCGCAGATCGCTGCCGAAGTGCTGGAATGCCCGCTGGAAAACATTGCGGTTTTGGGCGCAGATACCGATTCTTCCCCCTATGATTCCGGTTCCTATGCGTCCAGCACAACCTATGTGACCGGCAAGGCCGTGGAAAAGTGTGCGCTGGAACTGAAAGATAAGATCTGCACCCTGGGGGCACAGCTGCTTGGGTTGGACAAAGCCGCCGTGCTGTTTACCGGCGATGCCGTGACGAGCGAGGATGGCACCCAGCGCGTGCCGCTGGCCAGCATTGCAGCGGCATCCCAGTGCGGCAACACGGTGGCGCTGGAAGCCACCGTGACCCACAGCTCGGAGATTTCGCCCCCGCCGTTTATGGTTGGCGCCGCCGAAGTGGAAGTTGACCTGGAAACCGGCGAAGCCCAGGTGGTGAACTATGTGGCCGCGGTTGACTGCGGCACCCCTGTAAACCCGAACCTGGCCCGCGTGCAGGCCGAGGGCGGCATTTTGCAGGGCATCGGCATGGCGCTGACCGAGAATGTGACCTACAATGACCGCGGCATGCCGCGCGAAAGCTCCCTGATGCAGTACAAGATCCCCTGTCGCACCGATATTGGACATATTGACGTAAGTTTTGAGAGCAGCTACGAGGGCACCGGCCCGTTTGGCGCAAAGTCCATCGGTGAGGTCGTTATCAACACCCCGCTGCCCGCCGTGGCCGATGCCATCTACCACGCCACCCACAAACGCTTTTATGAGCTGCCCATCACCCGCGAGCAGATCGCAATGGCGGTGGAAAAGTGAGTGACGGGGGGCTTGCGCCAGAAGATGCAATGGCGTTTGCTTTATAAGCATACGGTTTGCTTCATTTTTTCCCTATCATAATAGCAATACAACAGCCACAACGGGCAAGCCCGCTGTGGCTGTTGCTTTTGGTGCCCTTTTTCACGCGGTAAGAAGAGCGTTCCCATTTATTTTGATTGTATCGTTGATACTGCCATTATAATGCCGCCGTGAGATAACAATAGCCCGGTATCCGCTTTGCTCCAAAAAGTGCGGTACCGGGCTGTGGCGATATTCTCCTGCTTATTTCCATCCGCGGGCGGTGGGATCCAGCATTTCGGCGGCGGAATAGATCAGCGCGTTGCAGATGGCCGCCGCCACGTTGCTGCCGCCCTTGCGGCCCATGGCAACAATGGCGGGCACGCCGTGGCTTTCGCACACGGCAAACAGGCGCTCCTTGCTTTCCACCACGTTCACAAAGCCCACCGGCACACCGATAACCAGCGCCGGGCGCAGGCCGTTTTCAATTTTCTCGGCAATCGTCAGCAGGGCGGTGGGGGCGTTGCCCACGGCCAGCACGGCGCCGGGGTATTCGGCCGCAGCCTTGTGCATGGCGGCCACGGCGCGGGTGGTGCCCGCCTGTTTGGCCGCTGCAGCCACAGCGGGGTCCGCCATAAAGCAGAGTGCCTGCCCGCCCAGCTTGGCCAGGCCCGGCTTGGTGATGCCTGCCAGGGCCATGTTGGTATCGGTGATGATCGTTGCCCCGGCGTGCATAGCAGCAATACCGGCGGCTACCGCGCCGGGGGTAAAGTGCAGGGTCTGCGCATAGTCAAAATCCGCGGTGGTGTGGATGACCCGCTTGACTACAGGGGCGTTTTCCGGCGAGATGTCCAGCCCGCGCTGGGCCAGCTCCCCGGCAATAATTTTCATGCTGGTGCGTTCAATATCGGCGGGCAGGTGGTGCTGCGGCATCATTGGTCATTTCCCCTTTCGGCGGGCTGTGCAAGGCCCATAGCCGCATACACGGCGGCCAGATCCAGGTTATGGCGTACCCCATCGGCCAGCAGATCCAGCTGCTGGGTACGGTATTCCTGCATGGAGATCGGTGCTGCCGCGGCGGGATCGATGCCCTTGCGGCGGCAAAGATAGGCGGCAAACTGCTCGGTCAGCTCGCCGCTGTCAAACAGGCCGTGCAGGTAGGTGCCAAACACCTGGCCCTGCACGCAGCCTTCGGGGGTGCCGTCCGCCAGGGTGCAGAGCGGTGCGCCCTGCACGGTGGTGCGCCCGGTGTGAATCTCGTACCCGGTCAGGTGCGCCCCGGTAAAGGGCTCCGCCGTCACGGTCGCCTGGCTTTGGGTGCGGCGCTTTTCGGCGGCAAAGGTGGTTTGGGTGGGCAGCAGGCCAAGGCCGCGCAGGGTCTGCGGGCGGCCGCTCTCGGTGCCTTCCGGGTCGGCCAGGGTCTGGCCCAGCATCTGGTAGCCGCCGCACACCCCCAGCACCGGCGTGCCGCGCCGGGCCAGCTTGCTGATGGCTGCTTCCAGCCCGCACTGGCGCAGCCACAGCAGGTCGTCCACCGTATTTTTTGTACCGGGCAGGATCACGCAGTCCGGCGCGCCAAGCTCGCGGGTGGTCTGCACATAGCGCACGCCAAGCAGCGGGTGCTGCTCCAGCGGCATAAAGTCCGTAAAGTTGGAAATATGCGGCAGCCGCACAATGGCAGCATCCAGCGGCTTGACGGCATTTTTGACCTGCAGCCGGTCGGAAAGCGAATCCTCGTCCTCAATATCCACCTTTAAGTACGGCACAACGCCAAACACCGGCAGGTGGGTTTTCTCTTCCAGCATGGCAAGGCCGGGGCGCAGAATCCCCACATCGCCACGGAACTTGTTGATGACAAGCCCTTTGATACGTGCCCGTTCGTCCGGCTCCAGCAGTTCCACCGTGCCAAACAGCTGGGCAAACACGCCGCCGCGGTCAATATCACCCACCAGCAGCACAGGGGCATCCACCAGCTTGGCCAGCCCCATGTTCACGATGTCATCGGCTTTCAGGTTGATCTCTGCCGGGCTGCCCGCGCCCTCGATGACGATAATATCAAAGTCTTCCGCCAGGCTGTTGTAAGCCGCCAGAATATCGGGGATGAGCTGTTTTTTGCGGCGGAAATACTCCGCCGCCGGCATCTGGCCGCGTACTTCCCCGTTGACGATCACCTGGCTGCCAATATCGCTGCTGGGCTTGAGCAGAATGGGGTTCATCCGCACATCCGGTTCCACCCCGGCTGCCTGGGCCTGCACCACCTGGGCGCGGCCCATTTCCAGCCCGTCACGGGTCACAAAGCTGTTCAGCGCCATGTTCTGGCTTTTGAACGGGGCCACCCGCCAGCCATCCTGGGCAAAAATGCGGCAGAGCGCCGCGCACAGCAGGCTTTTGCCCGCGCCGCTCATGGTGCCCTGCACCATAATACATGTTGCTTTGCTCATTTTAGTACCTCCCGCATGGTCTGCAGCAGCTGTTCGTTTTCCGGCGCGGTGCGCACGGCGGTGCGGTACCAGCCGGCGCTCAGCCCCGGATAATTGCCGCAGCTGCGCAGGCAGACGCCCCGCTGCTGCAGCGCCGCACCCAGCGTTTCCGGCGCACGGAACAACAGGTAGTTGGCGCTGCCCTCAATCACCTGCAGCCCCAGTGCCCGCAGCCCGGCCGCCAGTTTGGGGCGCTGGTCGGCAATCAGGGCGCGGACGGCATCGGCATAGGCGGTTTCCCGCAAAGCGGCAGCGCCCGCAGCCTGCGCCAGGCTGGATACCCCCCACGGCTGGCCCGCGGCCTGCATTTTGGCCAGCAGCGCCGTGTTGGCGCACAAGGCATACCCCAGCCGCACCCCGGCCATGGCGTACAATTTGGTGAACGCTTTCAGAATAACAAGGTTGGGCGCGGCTTGCAAAAGCGGTTTGGCCGTCAGGGCATCCCGCTGCTGCAAAAAGTCCAGAAAGCACTCATCCACCACCAGCACGGCCCCGCAGTCCGCACAGCGGCGCACCAGGCGCTGCACCAGCTCCGGCGGGGTAATTTGCCCGGTGGGGTTATTAGGCTGGCACAAAAACACCAGGTCAATGCTCTGGTTCACTGCCTGCACAAAGGCTTCCGTTACGGCAAAATCATCGGCCTCATGCAGGATTTTCCGCTTTACTTCGCAGCCAACGCTTTCCAGTGCAGCGGCATACTCGGCAAAGGTGGGGGCGGGCAGCAGGGCGCGGCGGGGCTTGAGCGCCCACACCAGCCGGTAGATCAGATCCGCAGCCCCATTGCCGCACAAAATCCACGGTTCCGGCAGCTGTTCCGCCCGGCTGAGTGCCGTGCGCAGCTCCCGGCAAAGGGGGTCCGGATAGCGGTCCGCAGTGGGCAGTGCCGCAGCGATGGCATCCGCCACGCCCTGGGGCAGGCCCAGCGGGCTGACATTGGCCGAAAAATCCAGCGCATCATGCCCAAAGCGGGCGCGGTAGCCCGCCCAATCACCGCCATGTACCAGTTCCATTCCGTTCTCCCCTTTTCGTTGTTACATTGCCAGCACCAGCAGGCGCAGGGCAATGCCCAGCGCCAAAGCCAGCAGGCTTTCGGCATACATCATGCGGTCGGCCCGCAGAATGTCCTTTGGTTCCACGGAGCGCAGCGCATCCCCAATGGTGGGTTTATCATAATACTCGCCAAAATAGTAGGCGGGGCCTGCCAGCTGCACGCCCAGGGCACCGGCGCAGGCACTTTCGGTCTGGGCGCTGTTGGGGCTGGCATGGTTGCGGCGGTCCCGCCGCCAGATCTTCCATGCGCCGCGGGCACTGCTGCCGGTCAGGGCGGCAGCGGCCACCCACAGCAGCCCGGCCAGGCGGCTGGGCAGATAGTTGGCGGCATCGTCCAACCTGGCGGCGGCACGGCCAAAATACAGGTATTTCTGGTTTTTGTAGCCCAACATGCTGTCCATCGTGTTGATGGCCTTATAGGTCAGCGCCAGCGGTGCGCCGCCCAGCAGCATGTACAATAGCGGGGCAATCACGCCATCGCTGGCGTTTTCGGCCACGGTTTCCACAGCGGCTTTGGTCACGCCCTCCGCCGTCAGGTTTTGGGTATCGCGCCCCACAATGCGGGCCACGGCTTTGCGGGCGGCGGGCAGATCCTGCTTTTGCAGCTCTTTGTACACATTGCAGCTTTCCTGCACAAGGCCCTTAGCGGCCAATGCCTGGGCGCACCAGAACATCTGCACGGCAAGCCCCGCCAGCGGGTGCAGCGCCGCCGCCAGCCTGCACACCAGCGCTGTGATAAGGAACGTGCCCACCGGCAAAATGGCGGCCAGCACCGCCCCGCCGCAAAGCTCCCCCTGCGGCGTTTTGGGAAATTGTGCGCGCAGGCGTTTTTCCAGCGCGGTGATGGCTTTGCCCATCAGCACAACGGGGTGCGGCAGCCAAGCCGGGTCGCCAAAAATGGCATCCAGCACAAAGCCGCCCAAAACGGCCCAGCAAATCAGCATGGTAACTCCTTTGTATACTGCACGGTTTTGACCACGCGCAGGGTTTTCTGGTGTACCCAATCGGCGGCATCCAGCACAAAGCCGCCCGCCGCGGGAGCACACCAGGAATAATAGTTTTTATGGGGCACGGCGAACCGTTCCAGCGCCGCCATCTGGGTGCCGCCGTGGGCAACAATCACCAGCTGCGGTTCCCCCGCCGCCAAAGCGGCATCCACCAGCGCGGCAAATGCTGTGCAGACACGCTGGCAGAATTCCGCCTTGCTTTCCCCACCCGGGCAGCGGCCTTCGCAGCCGGTTTCCACCCAGGCGCGGTACTGGGGGTCGTGCTCCATCTCCCGGTAATTGCGGCCCTCAAACACGCCAAAGTCCATCTCTTTCAGCTCATCTGCCACAACCAGTTCCGCATCGGGGAAAAGCACTTCCGCCGTCTGCCGGGTGCGCTGCAAGGAAGTAATCATGACCGTTTTGGGGGCAAAATCCGCCCGGCACAGCTGGGCAAGGCCCTGGGGGCACAGCGGTACATCCCGCCTGCCCTGGTAACGCTTTTCCTGATTATCCTGCGTTAAGCCGTGGCGCAGCAGGTAGATCAGCATGGCGGCAGCTCCCCTTTCAGCACGGTGGGCAGGCCGCAGAACATCTGCACCACACAGTCGGCCCGCTCAGCCAGCAGGCAGGCAAGGCGGCCGGCGGCTTCCCGCGCGGTGCGCTGGGCAGGGTCAATGGGCACCACGCCGCCGCCAACCTCGGTGGCCGTTACTACGTCATATTGGGCAAGCTCGTCCGCAAGGGCGGGCAGGCTTTCGGCATTGGCGGCAAGGGTCTGCACCTCGTAAATCTGCCGCCCGCCAAAGGGTTTGGCAAAGGTACGCTTGCCGCTGTACAGCGGGCCGGTAATAAACAGCATGTTACAAAAACCCCTTCCACTGGCAAAACACAAGGGCCGCCAGCATATACAGTTCCGCTTTTTGCAAAAACCACCCGGCCAGGTCCCCGGTAATACCGCCAAACTGCTTGACCGCCACACGGTGGTAGCGCCACAGGGCAACCCCCGCCACAAGCACCAGCACGCCGCCGCCCAGGGCGAAAAGTGCCACTGCCAGCACAATGCTAAGGCATCCCAGCACCCGGCGCACCGTGGTGCGGTCCGCCGCCGTGGCAAATGTGTGCGCAAGGCCGGTATTTTTGGCCAGGGGAAAGGCCGCCACTGCGTAACCGGAGCAGGCACGCTCCAGCACCAGCGCCAGCAGCCAGACAGCCCCCACCTGCGGGGTAAACTGCACGCAGCAGCACAGCGCAAAGTAGGCCACAAAGTAGCTGCACAGCCGGATCACGGCGAACGCGCCGCAGTGCGGGTCCTTGAGAATATCGAGCTTTTTCTGGGTATCGCCATAGCTGCAAAGGGCGTCACAGGTGTCGGCGTAACCATCCAGATGGATGCCACCCGTGACCCAGATGGGAATCAGGCAAAAGCCCGCCGCGCGCACCATGGCAGGCAGCGGCAGGCTGGCGCACACGCACCACAGCACGCCGCACAGCACCCCCACCAGCGGGAAGGCACAGAGCGAATACCGCATGTTTTTCTCGTTCCAGTCAAACTGCGGCACCGGCACAGCCGAGAACATGGCAAATGCCACGGCGATCGTCTGCAAAACTGTCATGGGCGTTCCCCTCCTTTGTAGTACACCGGCAGGCCGCACACCACGCGGCAGACGGCGTCGGCTTTGGCGGCAACGGCATTGTTGACCATGGCAAGGGCCTGCAAATAAAGGTCTGTCTCCCCGGCATAGTCCGCCCCGCCGCTGAATACCTCGTTGCTGACGATGATAAGATGGTTGCATTGTGCGGCGATTGCCTCGATCCCCGCCAGCATTTTTTCCGCCGCCTGCTTGGGCGGCAGGCAGCTGCCGTCGGGACGGTACAGTTCATTGGCGGCCAAGTTGCCCAAATCTTCCAGCAGGGCGGTGCCCTGCTGCGGCAGGCGGATAAGATGCAGGTTTTGGGGACATTCCACGGTAGCAAACTGTTTTTGCGCCCGCATGGCGCGGTGTTTGGCCACCCGCGCGGCGCACTCGGCGTCCCACACCTGCATGGTGGCAAGGTAATAGCGCGGGCCGCCGCTCTGCACGGCAAGGTGCTCCGCATAGGCGCTTTTGCCGCTGGCTGCGCCGCCGATAACCAGCGTCAGCATTGTGGGGTGTACGGCGCAATGCCGCCCTCCGCAAAGGAATAGCAGCCGCGGTAGACGGCCAGAGCCATATCCCACAGTGGGATGGAAGCCACCGCGCCGGTGCCCTCGCCCAGATGCAGGTTGGCGGTGATGAGCGGCGCTTTGCCCAAAGCATCCAGCACCATATGGGCGGCAGGCTCCGCCGAAACATGGCTGGCAAACACCGCCTTGGCTGCTGCGGGGCAGAGCCGCACCGCGCACAGAGCCGCCACGCTGCTGATAAAGCCATCCATCAAAATGGGCACACCCTCCAGCGCGCCGCCCAAAAACACGCCGCACAGCCCGGCAATATCAAACCCGCCCAGCTTGGCCAGCACATCCAGCGGGTCAGCGGGATTGGGCTGGTTGTGGGCAATGCCGCGCCGGATCGCATCAATCTTGCGGGCAAGCCCTGCATCCGAAAGCCCGGCCCCGCGTCCGGTCATGCTCTGCACGGGGGCACCCAGCAGCACGCTTGCCACGGCGCTGGAGGTTGTGGTGTTGCCAATGCCCATCTCCCCCGTTGCTAACAGTTGAACTCCCTGCTGCTTTTGTCCGCGCACCAGCGCAATGCCGCAGCCGATGGCCTGCACGGCCTGGGCGCGGGTCATGGCCGGGCCGCAGGTAAAATCTTTGGTGCCGGGGGCAATGCGGCAGTCCTGCACGCCGGGCACCGGGGCACCGGCAATGCCCATATCCACCGGCACAACGCTGCAATGGGCGGCAGCTGCCATCTGGCACACGCTGGTGCGCCGCGCGGCAAGGTTTTGCAGCACCGCGCGGGTCACGCTGGCGTCGGTTTGGCTCACGCCCTGGGCCACCACGCCGTTATCGGCGCACAGCACCAGCACGGCGCGGCGGGCAAAATCCAGCTCCGGGGTGCCGGTCAGGGCGGCGGCGTCCTCCAGCATGGTTTCCAGGCTGCCCAGCCCGCCCAGCGGTTTGGCCAGCGCGGTCCAGTGGGCGTGCGCCGCGGCGCGGGCAGCTTCATCGGGCGGGGTGATGGTTTGCAGCCGTGTGTTCAGTTCAGGTTCCGTCATACCGTTCTCCCTGTTTTTGTTTGGGCATACTGCGCCGCAGCCGTTACAAAGCGTTGCGGCAGTGGGGTGCCCGCCCAGTATAGATGCGGGAACCCCGCATACAGATGCCCGTTGGCAAAGCCGCAGTCCCAATGGCGGCCATTGGCTTTTTGGGCGGCAAAAGCGGTGCCGTTGCAGGTGGAATCCCAATGGTGGAACTCATGCACGGGCACCGGCTCCCCTGCGCGGAAGAGCATGCTGTCCGCCTGCGGGGTGAGCGCGGCATAGCCAAAGCGCACCAGCCGCCCCACGCGGAACCCCTGCCCCGGCAGCACACCCGCCATGGGGTGGGCGGTTCCGGCGTCATCTTCCAGCGTTTGGCCCAGGTACAAAAAGCCGCCGCATTCCGCCACGGTGGGCAGGCCGCGCTGCACGGCGGTGTTTATGGCGCAGCGCATGGCGGTGTTGGCCGCCAGCTGGGCGGCGTACAGCTCCGGGTAGCCGCCCGGCAGGTACAGCCCGCCGATATGTTGCGGCAGCGCGGCATCCCGCAGCGGGCTGAAATAGCAAAGCTCTGCGCCTGCGGCCTGCAGGCTTTCCAGCGTTTCGGCATAGGTAAAGCAGAACGCTTCATCCTGTGCCACGGCAATGCGCACGGTGGGGGCTGCGGCCTGAACCGCAGGGGCCATTGGGGCCGGGCGGTCAAACAGGGCCAGCAGCCGCGGCCAGTCGATATTTTTTTGCGCGGCGGCGGTCAAAATCTGAATTTTTTGCTGCAAATCAGCAATTTCGCCCGCGGTTTTCAGCCCCAGGTGGCGGCTTTCGATGGCGGCATCCGGCATGGGGGGCAGAAAGCCCACCACCGGCAGGCCGGTTTCCCGTTCCAGCATGGGGGCCAGCAGCTTGTACAGCATCTCGGTGCAGTCGTTCAGCAGAACGCCCGCAATGTGGTGCGGCGTGCGGAACGCTTTTAAGCCTTGCAGCTGGGCGGCCAGCGTTAAACTGGCCCCCTTGGGGCGCACCACCAGCAGCACCGGCAAGTCCAGCACATCGGCGGTGTGCCAGGCGCTGGCGGCAGCGCTCACGCCGCCAAGGCCGTCATAATAGCCCATGGCACCCTCACACACCGCGCTGCCATGGCCCGCCGCGCCGCTGGTGTACAGCCATCGCACGGTCTGCGTGGTGGAGAAAAACAGGTCCAGATTGTGGCTGGGCACCCCCAGCACGGCGCGGTGAAACATGGGGTCAATGTAATCCGGCCCGCACTTGAACGCGCAGGGCTCCAGCCCGCGGGCTTTCAGGGCAGAAAGCAGGGCGCAGGCGGCGGTGGTTTTTCCGCTGCCGGAACTGGGCGCGGCCAAAAGCAGCTGCAGCATTCTCATTCCCTCACGATCAAAAATACCGGGTTGTTGGCCATCATCAGGTGCAGGCTGCCTGCCGCCTTGCTGCGGCTTACGGCAATCTGGGTCACCTGTACGGCCAGCCCGTGGGCGGCCAGGGCGGCAATACTCTGCTGCAAGGTTTCCAGCGCAATGGCGGCGATACAGAGCCGGGTCTGCGGGTTGGCGGCCAGGGCGGCATCTACAATGGCCTGCATATTGCCCTTGCTGCCGCCGATGAAAACAGCATCCGGCGCGGGCAGATTTTGCAGCGCTTCAGGGGCTTTGCCCGCGATCAGCGTTAAGTTACTGGCGGCAAATTTGGCCTGGTTCTGGCGAACCAGCGCGCAGGCATCGGCATCACATTCCACCGCGTACACCTGACCCATGGGGGCGGCCAGCGCCATTTCCACGCTCACGCTGCCCGTTCCGGCACCGACATCCCACAGGGTATCAGTGGGGGCAACGGCCAGCTTGGCCAGCGCGGCGGCGCGCACCTCCTGCTTGGTCATCGGCGTTTTGCCGCGGATGAAGGCTTCATCCGGCAGGCCGGGCACGCGGGGCTGCGGTTTGGGGCAGGGCTCCACCAGCAGCACGCTGAGCGGCGCAAAGCTGCCGCCCGCCAGCGTTTGCACCGTATCGGTGATGAGCTTTTGCTGCGGGGTGCCAAGGTTCTCACCAACCGTGGCCTGCACCGCGCCAAAGCCTGCGGCGGCTAGAATCTCACACAGCGCGGCGGGGCTGGTATTGCGCCCGCCCGTCAAAAAAAAGGTCGGGCGGTCGCTCCGGCACTCTGCCGCAGGGGCGCAGGCACATCCGTGGGCGCTGACAAGATTCCAGTTCTGCCACGGCCTGCCCAGCGCCGCGGCCAACAGCTGTACGCTGGAAATCCCCGGCAGCACCGTTACTTCCGCCCCCTGTGCCCGCAGCTTGGGCACCAGCGCCGCAGCACCGGAATAAAAGCCGGTATCCCCGCTGTAAACCAGCGCGGCGGTCTGACAGGGCTCCGCTTGCAGGCAGGCCAGCACTTCTTCCGGCTGGTAAATTGGCTTGCGGTTGGGGGTGCAGCCATCCGGCAGGTTTTGCAGCAGCCGCTTTGCCCCCAGAATCAGCCCTGCCGTTTGCAGGGCCTGCAAGCCCTGGGCAGTCAAACTGCCGGGCAGCCCGCTGCCCATGCCAACCAATGTAATCTTCATAACAGCTCCCTGCATCGTTGCAAAATTTCTTCGGCGGTCTCGCCGCATTCCTCCGGGCGGCGCAGTACAACCAGCGCAGCCCCGCTTTGGGCGGCAGCCTGGGCTTTCTCGGCAAAGCCGCCCGCGCTGCCGCCGTCCTTGGTGACAAGGTAACGGATGTGGAACTGCTGCATCAGTGCAAGGTTCAGTTCCAGCGTAAAGGGCCCCTGCATGGCAATGATGTTGCGGTGCGGGATGCCCGCGCCCTCGCATGCCGTAATGCCCGCCACGGTGGGCAGCACCCGCGGGTACAGGCGGGCGGCATCCAGCCCGGCAAAGGCCGCAAGCTCCTTGGCGCCGGTGGTGAGCAGAACATTGCCCTGCGTTGCGGCTAAATACTGCGCGGCCTGGGCGGCACTGCCCAGCACCACACTGCCCGCGGGCAAGGTGCTGGCGGCACGCAGCAGGCGGTGGTACTCTACCCCGGCTGCGTTGGCGGCGGCGCGGATGTTTTTGGTGGCTTCCACCGCGTAAGGGTGGGTGGCATCCACACAAAGGGCTGCGCCCTGCAAAAGCTCCGCCATGGCGCCGGGCAGCAGGCGGCCGGAATGTACGGTAATGCCGGGGGCCTGGCCCTGTTCCTCGGCCCCCAGGTCGGTTGCCACGCTGACGGTAACGGCAATGCCCAACGCGGCAGCGGCGCGGGAGAAATCCCGCCCTTCGGTAGTGCCGCTGAACACAACGATCCTCATACCCCGTGGTACCCCCGCGGCGTTACCATCCACCCGCTGACCTGGTGGGTGGCGCTGTTGCCGATGAACACCGTGGTGAACATATCCACGGTGGTGTGTTCCAGCTCGGCCAGTGTCATCTGGCTGCTCTGCTGGCCGGTGCGGCCAATGCTGCGCACCACGCCGCAAAGGGTACCCGCCCCCTTGCCGTTTTGCAACAGGATGCGAACCGCCTTTTGCAGGTAATCCGGCCGCCCTTTGGAGGAGGGATTGTACAGCGCCACGCAGAAATCCCCCATGGCGGCGCAGGCCAGCCGCTTTTCGATCATCTCCCACGGAGTCAGCCGGTCCGAAAGGGAGATCACGCAGAAATCATGGGCCAGCGGTGCGCCCAGCACGGCGGCACCGCTTAATGCGGCGGTCAGGCCGGGAACGACCTCCACTTCCACATCGGGGTATTCCGCCGCCAGCTCCAGCAGCGGGCTGGCCATGCCGTACACCCCGGCGTCGCCGGAGCAAACAAGCGCCACCGTTTTGCCGGTCTGGGCCGTTTGCAGCGCCCAGCGGCAGCGGTCAATTTCTCTGGTCATACCGGTGGCATAGGTTTCTTTTTCCGGGTACAGGGGGCGCACAAGGTCGATGTAAACGGTGTAACCGCACAGCACATCAGCCTCTTGCAACGCATGGCGGGCCTGCGCGGTCAAAAACTGGGCATCGCCAGGGCCAAGGCCCACAACGGATACAAGGTTACGCTTCATCGGTTTTCCATCTCCAATCCGGGGCAAAGGGGCGCACGGCAGCGGCAAAGGTCACGCCGGTATGCGCATATTTGAGCAGCAGCAGCGTACCGCCGGAAGCCAGCACGGCGGCGCGCTCGCAGACGTTATCCACACCCGTCACTCCCTGCACAAAGCGGGAGGCGCTGAAAGTTCCGGGCACAGCGCGCAGCTGGGCGGCGGAATAAAAGCTGACCGGCCAGCCGTGGCTGCGGCAGAACTCCAGCAGGCCGGGTTCGTTCTGTTTCAGGTCAATGCTGGCGGCGGCGGTAATTCCGACCGGGGCCAAATTTGTATCGGCGCAGAACGCTGCAAACGCGGCTTCCAGCTGGGCGGCGGTGGTACCGCGCTTGCAGCCAACGCCCAGCACGCCAATGCGGGGGATCAGATGCAAAGCGTTCCCCTGCGGGGTCATTGTCAGGGCCAAATCAGCGCCAGACGGTTCTTCGGCTTCCGCCACACCGGCGGGCGGGGTGCCTGCAATGGCCCAGGGGGAAGCATACCGCACCGTTTTGCCGGCCAGCAGTGCCCCGCTGACGAATTTAATGCGCGGGGTTTCCCACACAGCGCAGTTTTGTTTTTTGGCCCACTCATCCACGGCAAACAGGCCGTTGGCATCGGTCGCCGTGGTGATCACCGGCACCGCACCACAGGCGGCAGCCAGCCGGCAGGCCAGGTCATTTGCACCGCCCAGATGGCCGGAGAGCAGCGGCACCGCAAAGCGGCCGCATTCATCCAGCACCACAACGGCGGGGTCGGTGGCTTTGCTTTGGCAGTGGGGCGCAATGGCCCGCACCGCAATGCCCGCCGCCCCCACAAACACCAGGGCATCCGCCGCGGCAAACTGCTGGGCCGTCCACCCGGCCAGCGTCACCCCGCCCAGCCCGCAGCGGCTGACGGAGCCGGGGCAGGTTTGGGCCAGCTGCTGCGCCAGCGCCAGCCCCTTGGCCGTAAAGGCAAGATACGCACAGTTCACGGTTTGGTCCCCTCGCGGTATTCGGTGGTAAAGGCGGGGTCGTACAGTTTGCTGCGGGCATAGCAGCGGCCAAGGAAATCCCCCACCACGATCAAGGCCGTTTTGGTAATGCCCGCCTGCTTGGTGCTTTGGGCCAGGGTGCCAACGGTGCAGCGCACGGTTTTCTGCTCCGGCCAGGTGGCCTTGTACACCACGGCGGCGGGGGTGCTTGCGGTGTATGCCCCCTGCAGCAGTGCTTCCTGCACTTTATCAATTAAGCCGATGGAGAGAAAAATCACCATGGTAGCGCCGTGGCTGGCCAGGCTGGCGAGCTTTTCCTTTTCCGGCACGGGGGTGCGGCCCTCCATGCGGGTAATGATGACCGTCTGGCTGACGGCGGGCAGCGTGTACTCGGCGTTCAGCGCGGCGGCGGCACCGCAAAAGCTGGAAACACCGGGCGTATCATCGTAAGCAATGCCGTCGGCGTCCAGCGCGTCCATCTGCTCCCGGATGGCCCCGTACAAACAGGGGTCCCCGGTGTGCAGCCGCACAGTGGTTTTGTGTTCGGCTTCCATTTGGCGCATCACGGCAAGCACCTGTTCCAATGTCATTTCAGCACTGTTATAAATGGCGCAGCCGGCTTTGGCCAGCCCCAGCAACGCCGGGTTGACCAGGCTGCCCGCATAAATAATGCAGTCCGCCGTTTGCAGCAGCGCCGCACCGCGCCGGGTGATCAGATCCGGTGCGCCGGGGCCTGCGCCCACAAAATGTACCATACCTCATTGCTCCTTTTTCTGCCAGCTTTGCAGCAGCTGGGCGGCGGTCTCAGTCTGGCCCAGCGGCCCGGCCTGGTTGGAAAACAGTACAGCCCCCACCCGGAACGCCCCCGCCACGCGGCGGTCCAGATGCAGCTGGATGGCCTGCAATAGGCTTTCGAGCACCGGCTCCCGCAGGTTTTCGGCATCCAGAATGTCCAGGCAGGCGTCCGTTGTGGCGGCGTCCATCAGGGCGCGGCAGGTGGCCTGGCTGGCCCCGCAGAGCGCCGCATGGGTGCAGAACAGTTCGGTGCGGCAATCCGCCATGCGGGAATGGGTGTTCATAATGCCGCCCGCCAGCTTGACCAGCTTGCCGATGTGCCCCACCAGCAATACCTCTGCAAACTGCTCCGCAGCGGCCATATCCAGCGCATCCCCCATAAAGTTGGAGCACTTGACCACCGGGATGCTGCTGTATTCCGGCAGGTTTTGGGCCAGGTAGTCCAGCCCATAGTTGCCGGGGGCCAGGATCAGCCGCTTGGGGCTTTGCTCCCGCAGGGCGGCCTGGTGGATCTCCAGCTGCACGGTATCCAGGATGGCCTGCTGGCTCATGGGCTCCACAATGCCGCTGGTGCCCAGGACGGAAAGCCCGCCTTCCACCCCGATGTGGGGGTTAAAGGTGCGTTTGGCGGCTTCCTCGCCCCCCTCGATCGAGATCATTACGTCAAAGCCGCCGTCATACCCGGCTGCTTCGGCCTCCGCGTGCAGGGCATCGGTGATCATCCGGCGCGGCACATGGTTGATGGCCGCCTGCCCCACCGGCTGGTCCAGGCCGGGCTTCGTCACACGGCCCACACCGGGGCCGCCGTCAATCGTGACCTGGCCGGGGGCATCCGGCAGCAGGGTGATGTCGGCTATGACCGGCAGGCCGGTGGTAACGTCCACATCGTCCCCGCCGTCCTTGCGGATGGCGCACTGGGCGCCGGCGGCTGTTTTGCGGCAGTAGATGGGCGCAACTTCCACCACAATGCCTTTTGGGGTGCGCAGGCCGACGGATTCCGGCGCTTTACCGGTCAGCAGCAGGCGGGCGGCCCCGGCAGCGCCAAGGGCGGCGCAGGTGCCGGTGGTGTAGCCGCAGCGCAGCAGCTTTTGCCCGCTGCGGATGTAATGTTCAAACCTGGGCGGCTCCTGTTTGGCGGGTCTCCGTTCGGGTTCACGCTCCGGCTGGGGGCCGTACAGTGCTTCATACTGCTCTTTGGTCAGGCGGTAGAGTGCGCGGATGTTCTCTGCGGCAAACGCGTCTTTCGGTGTCATCACGCCGGAAACGCCCTGCGGCGATACGCACACCACGGTATCCGCAATTTTTTGCGCCAGCTCCAGCTCGTGCAGGCTGACAATGACGGCCACCTGTTTTTCCTGTGCCAGCTGGCGCAGGATGGTCAGCAGCTCAATCTTGCCTTTGATGTCCAAAAACGACGTTGGTTCGTCCAGCAGGATAATTTCCGGCTGCTGGCAGACGGCGCGGGCCAGCAGAACGCGCTGGCGCTGGCCGTCGCTGATTTTGGTAAAGTCCCGGTCGGCCAGCTCATCCGCCTGTACCAGATGCAGGGCATCCCGCACCTGCATCCTGTCCTGCTCGGACAGGATGCCCAGCCGTCCGGTGTAGGGGTAGCGCCCGGCAGCGGCCACATCAAAACAGGTAGTTAGCTCCGTGTGGCGGGTGTGGGGCAGCATCAGGGCCATTTTGCGCGCGCGGGCATTGGGAGTGTAGGTTGTCAGGTTTTGGCCCTGCAGCAGCACAGCGCCGCTTTGCGCCGCCAGCTGCCCGGCCAGCGTTTTGAGCAGGGTGGATTTGCCCGCGCCGTTGGGGCCGATCAACGCTAAGATCTGCCCGCGCTGCACGCCAATGCCAATGTTTTGTAATAGCGGCGTTTTGCCGTACCCGATGGCAAGATCCTGCGTTTGGCAGTAAAATGCTTCGCTCATGCCCGGCCCTCCCCGCTTTGGCGGCGCACCAACAGCCAGATGACTACCGGCGCACCAAATACCGCTGTGACGGAGCTGATGGAAAGCTCGGTGGGGGCAAACAGGCTGCGGGCAATCAGATCACACAGCAGGCAGAACGCCGCCCCACCCAGCGCACAGCCCGGCAGCACATGCAGCGGCTTGGCGCTTCCCAACGCCTGCTTGACCAGGTGCGGCACCGCAATACCCACAAAGGAAATGGGCCCCGCAAACGCCGTGACGCAGGCGGCCAGCAAACTGGAAAGCAGCACCAGCGCCACGCAGAACGGCCGCACAGCCACACCCACGCTTTGGGCATACTGCTCCCCCATCTGGTAGGCGGCCATCGGCTTGGCCAGCAAAAAGGCCGCGGCCAAACAGGGCAGCACCACCAGCGCAGCGGCGGCCACATTGCCCCAGGTCATGCCGGAAAAGCTGCCCATGGACCAGTTGTGCAGGTTGACGATGTTGGAATCCTGTGCAAAAGCCACTACAATATCGGTGACGGCGGAGCAGATATAGCCGATCATCACGCCGCAGATGACCAGAATGCTCATGCGGTGTACCCGGCGCGCCACGCTCAGCACAAAGGCCATGGCAGCCATGGATCCAGCAAAGGCGGCCAGAATCAGGGTGAGCGAGTTGGTCAGCAGGCCGTGGTTCAAAAATACCACCATCGTCAGCGCAACCACCAGCTTGGCCCCACTGGAAATGCCCATGACAAATGGCCCCGCAATGGGGTTGGCAAAAAAGGTTTGCAGCAGGTAGCCCGCTACCGAGAGCGCCGCCCCCAGCAGCACCACCATAACGGCGCGCGGCAGGCGCAGCTGCAATAGGATATTGGCGGCCAGTTCATCCTGCCCGCGGCCCAGCAGCGCCTGCACCACGCCGCGCGGCGAAATTGCCACACTGCCCCAGAACAGGTTGAGCGCAAACAGCCCCAGCAGCGCCGCCGCAAGGGCTACATATGTAATTGTCAGGCGCTTGGTGTGCATGGCGCTGCCTTTCTGCAATAAAATTATTCTACATGCGTTAAAAATGTCAGTTCACTGTCCGCGGGGGTGCCCTCGGTAAACACGCGGTTCATATCCAGAATCAAATCCGGAAGCTCCATGCTTTGCTGGAACAGGCTCTGCGCGGTACACCACACATTGCCGTTCTGCACGGCCTTGAACTGCGCCAGCAGCGGGCATTTTTCCACCAGCTGTTCGGTGCTGGCAATGCTGCCCTCAATGGTGCTGTTGTAGAGCAGCACATCGGCGTCCTTGGCACCGGCGTAAAAATCTTCCAGCGAAAGATTGATGGTGGCCAGATTGTTGCCGTTGTCCGTTAAATCAGCAAACACATAGCTGCCGCCCGCCATCTCGATCATGCGGGCCACATAGTCGCTGCCTTTGCGCACCGTGACAAGGTTGTTGGAAGTGATGGAGAAAAACGCCACCGTTTTGCCGGTGGGCTGCTGGTTTTCCAGCGGGGCAACGCGCTGCACCTGGGTATCAAACAGCTGTTCCGCCTCCTGCTGTTTGCCCAGCAGAATTCCGTACAGCTTGACCCACTCCATGCGGGCCAGAGGGTCGGTTTCATAGCTGGAACGCTCCACCAAAACGGGGATGCCGAACTTTTCCAGCTGCTCTTTGACCTCCGGCGTATGGTAGATCATCGTGTTTTCAATGGCAAGTCCACAGCCGGAAGCCAGAATGGTTTCATAGTCCGGGGCGCTGTACTTGCCCGCATAGGCAATCTGCCCCGCCTGCATGGCGGCTTTGGCTTCGGGCAGATACCAGCCATCCGCCTTAGTGCCGGAAAGTGCAATGCTGTCCAGCGCGCCCAGGCTGATGATGGGGTCCATAGCGGAGGTGGAAACCAGGTAGATATTCTCAATGGGCTGTTGCAGCACGGTGGTGCCCTGGGGCAGATCCTCCGGAACGGCAGCGCCCTGCGGCACCACCAGATATTGGCTGTCCGCAATGGTGATCAGCTCGTACCCGCCGGTGCATTCATCCACGGTAAACTGTTTGGCGTATTGCAGCGGGTAGCTGCTTTCCACGGTAAGGGTTGGGGCAGCCGTGCTGCCGCTGCCCGCGCAGCCGGCCAACAGCAAAAGCGCTGCGGCAGAAAGTGCGGCACAAAGCCCAAAACGTTTCGTCTGCATTATTCTGCGGGGGTCAGCGTGGCGCTGTCAAAGGTCAGGGTATAATCGATCTCGTGCGGGGTGCTCATGGCAACGGTATCGGCGGTAACGGCAAGGGCGGTATCCAGCGCAGCAACGGGGATTTCAAAGGTGGAGTTGCCTTCGGTGTTGGTGGGCAGGTACTTTTCTCCATCAATCAGCATATAGTCATAGTTGGGGCTGCTCCACACAATCACGGCGGTCATGGTGCCATCGGCAACCGTCAGGGCGGCAGGGCTTTCCACCGTGGCGCGCCCGGAGCCGCCCTCCAGTGTGACAGCGCAGGTGTAGCTGCCATCAGCAGGCACAGCGGCGGTTTCGGCAGCGGCATCTTCGGTCTTAGGCTCGGCATTGCGCACGCTGACGGTATGGTCGTACCAGGTGCCCTTGGTACCCAAAATGGCCAGCTGGAAGTCGGTATCCACAGCGTCCAGCGGAATATCATAGCCGTACACTTCATCGCTGGTGCCGTCGGAATAGGTCACAGTATCGGTGGTGGGTTGCAGCCAGTCGCTCTCGTGGCTGGGGGCGTCCTCGGCAGTGCCCAGGTACAGGTTGACGATCTTTTTCGATGCCAGGCTGACATGGAAGGTCATTTTGCCATCGGCGACGGTCAGGGTGCCCTTGCCATCGCAGGCTTCGTTGGCGTGCACCATACTGCTGTCGGTTTCAAATTCGGCGGTATACACGCCGTCCGGCAGAGCAGCTTCGGTCTGGGGTTCTGCGGTGGGGGCGGTGGCTTCACTGCCGGCAGCCTCGGTGGCAGCGGGGGTGGAGTCAGCGGAAGAAGCGCCGGTTGCGGTGGAGCCGCAGCCAGCCAGCAGAGCGGCCAGCACCAGGGCGGCCACAGCGCCGGAAATCACACGATTTTGTTTCATTGGGTGTTACCTCGCATTGTAAAAAATTGAAATGATAGAATAAAATATAAAAAATATAATAAGAAAGGATAACAGAAAATTACGTCGCAGGGGCGAGCATTGCCCGCCCGCGGTCATTTGCCCCGTGTATTGCCAACCCGGAAGAGTGTTGCAATGTTTTAGGGCAATACCGCATAATTCTAAGTGCCGATACGGCGAGCGAGGTGCGGCAGATGCTAAGCCAAAAGCGCAGATAATACTTTGTGTATTATCGAGCATTTTGGCAACGCAGATGCCGTGCCGCAGCCGCCGGAGCGGTGCTTAAGCCGTAAGGCGGGAATTGTGCGGTGTTGCCTTAGGTTGGCGGGGGCACTGCATGGTTTGGCGAGAGGGGCTAAAAATTCAAAGAAAAGCGTGGGGACGCGGCACAGCCGCAGCGCAGCCCCATTTTGGCGCACAGCGTTTCCCCCGGTCCGCACAAAACAAAAGCTGCCCGAAAAGACGTTGATCCTTCCGGGCAGTATGCATCATAAATCAGCCATTCAGGGAATCAATAGCGGCCTTGGTATGGTCAATGTAGATCTGCTGCACATCAGCAATTTCGCCCAGACCGGCAATCTGGGTATCCACGCTGTCAAAGCAGCCGGCGGCCTTGAACTGGCTCAGCCAGGAATCTGCGTCATCGCCAGCCATATCGTTGTTGGCATGGTCACCGGCAACCACCATCAGGGGGCGCAGGACAACCTTGGTGTAACCGGCTTCCTTGATCTTTTCGATCACAGCCTCGCAGGCGGTGTCTTCCGGCTCGCCCTCAACAGTGCCAATGAACACATTGTCATAGCCCAGGGTCTGCATGGTCATCTGCATCTGGCTGTAGCTGATCTTTGCGGTGTGGGAAGTGCCGTGGCCCATGAACACAAAAGCAGTGCCATCGGCGGCAGCAGCGGCGGTGTCATCATAACCAGCGGCGGCAACAGCCTCGGTGGTGATGGCAGTGGCAACAGCTTCCTTATCAGCGTTGATTTCGGTAGCGTCAGCGCCAACTTCGCCCAGCAGGGGCTCAGCAATGGCAACGCTTTCGAACTTATCCGCGTACTCGTTCACAGCTTCGCACATTTCGTCGTACTCAGCGCCGTGCATCAGGTGGGTAGGCTGAACAACCAGGTTCTTAACGCCGTTGGCAACAGCGCGGTCCAGAGCCTGCTTCATGTTATCGATTTTCTCGCCATCGCGGGCCTGCACATGGTTGATGATGATCTGTGCGGTGAAAGCGCGGCGGACGGACCAATCCGGGTAAGCGGCCTGCAGGGCATCCTCGATGCCCTTGATATCTGCCACGCGGCTGCTGTTGAAGGAGGTGCCAAAGCTGACGACCAGCAGTTCGTTTTCGCCGATCTCATCCCCATTGCGGGAATCGTCCAGGTTGGCATCGCCGGTATTGCGGCCAAAGTAGTCGGGGTCAGCGTTCTCGCCTTCCACCAGCTCTTTCTGGGTATCGGTCAGGGTGTCCCATGCCTGCTTGGCAGCTTCGCACTGGGCGTCGGTGTCATCGGTGCGCTCCTGCACATAGATGGCATCGATCAGGTCTGCACATTTCTTTGCGGCCACTTCGTCTGCATCTCCCTCGTCTGCGCTTTCAGCGGGTGCTTCGGTGCTTACAGCCTCGCTTTCGGCGGGGGCACTGCTGGCAGCCATGCTGTCAGATGGCGCACCACAGCCAGCCAGCAGGGCGGCGGCCAGAGCCAGTGCGGTCAGCACGGCAGCGGGCTTTTTCAGGTTGTTGTGTTTCATGTGTTTTGCTTCCTTTCTCCTATGGCAAATCCATTTGCTGAAAAACAGGTACAGGAAACAAAACCCAGGCGCAGCAGCTTTGCAGACAAAACTGCCACAAAAAAACGAGGGTCTTTCTGTGTGCAGAACGGCAACGCAAAAAGACCCCCGGATTTTCCATGAGCTTTTCAGGTACAACCAATTCCTCGTGATCTGGAGCAATGCTCCCGTACCAACAGCGGGCAGGTTTCCTGGCTGAAAGCTCAACGCCTGCCGCCGCCTTCCCAAGCAATGCTCAGTGACCGGTGCAAATGCACCCTGGCGGCAGGCTCCCTTATCACAGTGACGAGATCGTGCGGGATTTGCACCCGCTTCCCTTTTACCCTTTCCAGAGCGCCGGAAGGCTCAGCCGCCCGGCAAACAATGAAAGGCACCTGCTGTTTTATATTCAGTTTTCGATTCATTGTAGCACATTGCATCCAAAAGCGCAAGGTGCTGTTTGTATGTTCTGCCGAATTTTTTCGGCCTTCCTGGGCGTCCTTACAGCCGCCGGTGCAAAATCTCACACAAGCGTTTCCTATCCAGCGGCTTGGCGGCATGCTCGTTCATACCGGCGGTTTTGGCCGGCTGCACATCCTTGGCAAAGGCGTTGGCCGTCATGGCAACAATGGGCACCTGCGCGGCATCGGCTTTGGGCAAAGAACGGATGGCCGCGGGGCGCGTTTTTGTATTTTGTCGGTTTACAACTTTAAATCGCTTGCAGTTGGCATGGCAGTGTGGTAAGCTAATATGGATTTAATATGGTAGCGGTTATCTATGCTGCCGTGCGGGCCGCTGCCTTTTCCCGCACGGCAGCACAAATAAAAATGGGAGAAAACAATATTAGTTTATGAAGAATCGTGAACGGCTCGGAAGCCGGCTTGGCTTCATCATGCTGTCAGCCGGCTGCGCCATTGGCTGCGGCAATGTGTGGAAATTCCCCTGGATGTGCGGCCAGAACGGCGGCGGCAGTTTTATGCTGCTGTACATTATTTGTCTGGTCGTGCTGGGTCTGCCCGCCATGACGATGGAATTTTCCGTTGGGCGTGCAGCGCAGGCCAGCCCTATCCACATGTACCAGAAGTTGGAAAAGCCCGGCTGCAAGTGGGGCATTTTCGGCATTGCCAGCCTGATTGGCAACATTGCCCTGATGGCATTTTACACCGTGGTGACCGGGTGGATCATCTATTATTTCATCAAGTTCCTTACCGGCCAAAACGCAGATTTCGGATTTACCCAGATGATTACGAACCCCACGGTGAATGTGGTGTTTTTGCTGGTGACCGTTGTGGTAGCATTTGCCATTTTAAGCTTTAACCTGCAGGGCGGGCTGGAGCGCATTACCAAATATATGATGCTGGCCCTGTTGGTGCTGATGCTGGTGCTGGCGGTGCACAGCCTGCCCCTGCCGGGCGCGGCAGAAGGCTTGAAATTTTACCTGGTGCCGGATTTTGGAAAGATCGATGGCAGCGTTGTGGTGGGCGCCATGAACCAGGCGTTCTTTACCCTTTCCGTTGGCATGGGCGGCATGGCGATTTTTGGCAGCTACATTGAAAAAGAACACTCCCTGATGGGGGAATCCGTCCACATTATTGTGCTGGATACTTTGGTTGCGGTGCTGGCCGGCATCATCATGTTCCCCGCCTGCTTTACCTATGGGCTGGAAGTGAACGCCGGGCCCAGCCTGCTGTTTGATACCATGGCTACCGTGTTCAACAACATGACCGGGGGCCGCTGGTGGGGCACGCTATTCTTTTTGTTCATGGTGTTTGCCGCACTTTCCACCGTGTTGGGCGTGTGCGAAAACATCCTTGCCATGGTGCGGGAGCTGACCGGGTTAAGCCGCCCCAAGGGCGCTTTGCTGTGTGGCGCGGGCATCTTTCTGTTGGCGCTGACCACCGCGCTGGGCTACAGTGTACTGCATTTCCAGCCGTTTGCCGCGGGCACGGCCTGGCTGGATCTGTGGGATTTCATTGTTTCCAATAACATTTTGCCGCTGGGTTCACTGGTATTGGCGCTGTTCTGCTGCAACTCTTTCGGTTGGGGGTGGGACGCTTTTGTTCAGGAGGCCAACACCGGCAAAGGCTTAAAAGTGCAGCCCTGGATGAAGCCGATCTTCCGCTTTGTGGTGCCCGCCGCCATTGCGTTCATTTATATTTACGGCATGGCAACTTTTGCATGGAATTGATCCCCCCGCTTTTTATAAAACCTTAGGCAATACCGCATAATTCTAAGTGCCGATACGGCGAGCGAGGCACGGCATCTGCCGGAGCGGTGCTTAAGCCGCAAGGCGGGAATTGTGCGGTGTTGCCTTATCTTTCCCCGCAGGCAGTGTGGCGGCGTTCCGTCATTCTGCCTGCTTCTTTTTGCCCAATTTGGCTGGAATACCAAAATCTCCGTTTAACATTGCGCTTTCGCCACCCGGATGTTAAACTGTTAACAAGAGTATACCGCGATAAACACATGTAAGGAGCACCCCCATGGACAACGTGAAAATTCTGGAAGTAAAACAGAGCATTTTTGCTTCCAATGATGAACAGGCCGCCCAGCTGCGGCAGAGCCTGAAAGAGAAAAAGATCTTTCTGCTGAATTTGATGAGCGCACCGGGCAGCGGCAAAACCACCACCCTGCGCAGCACCATTGCCGCGCTGAAAGATGAGCTGCGCATCGGTGTGATGGAAGCGGACATTGATTCCGATGTGGACGCCAAAGCCATTGCCGCTGCCGGGGCAAAAGCCATCCAGCTGCACACCGGCGGCATGTGCCACCTGGATGCCGAGATGACTCGCCAGGGGCTGGAGGGCCTTGGCCCCCAGGATGTGGACCTTGTGGTGCTGGAAAACGTGGGCAACTTGGTCTGCCCGGCAGAGTTTGACACCGGTGCGGTGAAAAACGCGATGATCCTATCCGTGCCCGAAGGGGACGATAAGCCATTGAAGTACCCCCTGATGTTTCAGGTGTGCGACGTGGTTCTTATCAACAAAATTGACGTTTTGCCGTATTTTGATTTCGATATGGACAAATGCCGGGAATATATCGCCATGCGCAACCCCAACGCAAAGGTCATCCCCATCTGCGCCAAAACCGGCGAGGGCATTGCCGAATGGACCGATTGGCTGCGGGAGCAGGTGAAAGCGTGGCAGGCATAAGGGCACAGCAAACCCGGACCGCCTGCAAAGCAATTCAAACGAAGCAGAACATGCACAGAGCAATAAAAGGAGCAAGCCATGAGCGAGCCGACCGCTTTCCCACTGGACGAAAGCAAGCTGCCGTTCAAGATCCCCAAGGACACAAAGCCGCGGGAAAAAATTATAAAGCTGGGGCAGATGATCACCGACCGTGTGCCCGCCAAGCTGCGCCGCCTGACGGTGGAGGACCCCGAATATTGGGGTCTGGCCAGCATTGTGACTGACGAAATGGCCGATGTTGCCCTGAAAATGAAGGTACGCCAGCCAATGACCCTGCCGGAACTGGAAAAAGCCACCGGCAAACCCGCCAAAGAGCTGGAGCCCTTGCTGTATCAGATGAGCTGCGTTGGCCTGTTGGAATACAACTGGGAGAACCCCCGCCGCGAAAAACAGTACATTCTGCCCATGTTTGTGCCCGGCAGTGCCGAGTTCTTTAACATGAACAAACAGCAGATTGCCGACCACCCCGAAGTGACCGCCTTTTTTGAGCGGATGACCTTTTTGCCGCTGGAACACATTACCGCCATGGTGCCCCCAGGCGGCGCAGGCATTGGCATGCACGTGATCCCGGTCGAAAAAGCCATCGAGACCGAAAACCACTCGCTGGATATCGAACACATCTCCCACTGGCTGAAAAAATACCAGGGCAAGTATGCCGCCGGCCCCTGTTCCTGCCGTATGTCCCGCGCCGCCATGGGCGAAGGCTGCGGCGATGACCCGGATGACTGGTGCATCGGCGTGGGCGATATGGCGGACTATCTGGTGGAAACCAACAAGGGCCATTATGTGACCTATGACGAAGTGATGCGGATCTTGCAGAAAGCCGAGGACAACGGCTTTGTACACCAGATCACCAACATTGACGGCGAGAACAAGATTTTTGCCATCTGCAACTGCAATGTCAACGTCTGCAACGCCCTGCGCACCAGCCAGCTGTTCAACACCCCCAACATGAGCCGCTCGGCTTACGTTGCCAAAGTGGAACCGCAAAACTGCGTTGCCTGTGGCCGCTGCGTGGAGTTCTGCCCCGCCGGTGCCGTTAAGCTGGGCCAGAAGCTGTGCACCAAAAACGGCCCGGTGCAGTACCCCAAGCAGGAACTGCCCGACACTGTAAAGTGGGGCCCCGAAAAATGGGCGGTGGACTACCGCGATAAAAACCGCATCAACTGCTATGATACCGGCACCGCCCCCTGCAAAACCGCCTGCCCCGCCCACATTGCGGTGCAGGGCTACCTGAAAATGGCCGCGCAGGGCCGCTACCGCGATGCACTGGCGCTGATCAAAAAGGAGAACCCCTTCCCCGCCGTGTGCGGGCGCATCTGCAACCGTCGGTGCGAGGATGCCTGCACCCGCGGCACCGTGGACCAGGCAGTGGCCATTGATGCCGTGAAAAAGTTTGTGGCCCAGCAGGACCTGAACGCCGCCCACCGCTATGTTCCGCCGGTGGTGCAGCCCTCTTTGCAGGGGCCATGGCCGCAAAAAATTGCAATCATCGGCGGCGGCCCGGCCGGGCTTTCCTGCGCGTACTTCCTTGCGCTGCAGGGCTACCGCCCGACTGTATTTGAGAAAAACGAACACCCTGGCGGCATGCTGCGGTACGGCATCCCCAGCTTTAAGCTGGAAAAAGATGTGATTGATGCGGAAATTGACATCCTGCGGGAGCTGGGTGTTACCATCCGCTGCGGTGTGGAAGTTGGCAAGGACGTTACCCTTGCCCAGCTGCGCGCCCAGGGGTACAAGGCGTTCTATCTCGCCATCGGCTGCCAGGGCGGCCGCACAGCAGGGGTTCCCGGCGAGGACGCTGCGGGCATCCAGACCGCCGTTGCGCTGCTGCGCACTGTGGGCGGGGACGAAAGCCACAAAATGACCGGCAAAACCGTGGTGATCGGCGGCGGCAATGTTGCCATTGATGCCGCCCGCGTTGCCCTGCGCTGCGGGTCCAGCGATGTAACGATGGTCTGCCTGGAACCGCGGGAAAAGATGCCCGCTTCCGCTGAAGAGATCGCCGAGGCGGAGGAAGAGGGCACTGCCATCCGCTGCGGGTACGGCCCCAAGGAATTTTTGACAAAGGACGGCCATGTGTGCGGCGTGGTGCTGAAAAGATGCACCGGCCTGTACGATGCCGAGGGCCGCTTTGCCCCCACCTATGATGAAAGCGTGACGATTACCCTGCCGTGTGACAATGTTGTGCTGAGCATTGGCCAGTGCATCCAGTGGGGCAACCTGCTGGATGGCGAAGCCGTGCAGCTTGGCCGCGGCCAGGGCGCTGTGGCCGATGCCATGACTTACCAGACTGCCCAGTCGGATATCTTTGTGGGCGGCGATGTGTACACCGGCCCGCGCTTTGCTATTGATGCGATTGCCGCAGGCAAGCAGGGCGCCATCTCCATCCACCGTTTTGTGCAGCCCAACACCAGCCTGACCATTGGCCGCAACCGCCGCGATTTTTATGAGCTGGATAAAACCAATCTGGCCCTTGGCGATTATGACCGCGCACCCCGCCAGGCAGCCGGAATGAATGATGCCATCGACGCGCACCGTTCTTTCCGGGATGCCCACCTGACCCTGACCGAAGCGCAGGTAAAAACCGAAACAGCCCGCTGCCTGGGCTGCGGTGCCAGCGTGGTGGACCCCAACAAGTGCATTGGCTGCGGCGTTTGCACCACCAAGTGTGAATTCGATGCCATCCACCTGCACCGCGACCTGCCAGAATGCAGCACCATGGTGCGGTCGGAAGATAAGTTCAAGGCCATTCTGCCTTACATGGCAAAGCGCGAAGTGAAGATCCGCTTTGGGAAAAAGGATAAGTAAATGCACGAACTTGGCATTGTGTTCCACATCATCCGCACGGTGGAGGATGTGGCCAAAGAAAACCACGTTGCCCGCATCCAGCGGGTAACACTGCAATTAGGCGAGGTTTCCGGCGTGGTGGAAAGCTACCTGCAGGACTGCTGGAAATGGGCCGCCGCCAAATCAGAGATTTTGCCCGGTGCCGCGCTGACCGTGGAGCAGATCCCCGCCATTACCCTGTGCGAAGACTGCGGCCAGCAGTACCCCACCGTGCCCCATGGCCGCACCTGCCCCCACTGCCAAAGCCCCCATACCCACCTGCTGCAGGGCAACGAGATGATGATCAAAGAAGTGGAAGCCGTGGAGCCGGAGACATCCGAAGCTTCCGGCTGAGAAAAAATCCCCGCACAGGCTGCGTTATGCGGCCTTGTGCGGGGATTTTTTTGTATCTGCGGGCGGTTTATGCTATACTTGAAACTGGTATTGTGAAAACGGAAAGGGTGAACCATTCCCCATGCGGCAGATCGACTTTGAGCACGGCGGCATTGCACAAAACATCTTGAAAGCAGCGCTGCCCATGTTGGTGGCGCAGGTGCTGAACCTGCTGTATAACATTGTGGACCGCATTTATATTGCGCGCATCCCGGATATCGGCACGGCGGCGCTGGGCGCGGTGGGGCTTTGCTTCCCCATTATTGTCATTATTACGGCGTTCAGCAATTTGTTCGGCAGCGGCGGCGCACCGTTGTTCGCCATCGCCCGCGGCAGCGGGGATAAGGCCCGTGCCGGGCTGATTTTGAACCTGGCCTGCACGCTGTTGTTGTGCTGCGCCGGTGTATTGATGGTCATTGGCCTGCTGTTTGCCCGGCCCATTCTGGTCTTATTCGGTGCTTCGCCGGAAGCATTGCAGTATGCGCTGCCGTACCTGATGCTGTACTTGCTGGGCACCTACCCTTCCATGCTCACAACAGGGCTGAACCCGTTCATCAATGCGCAGGGCTATGCCACAGCCGGTATGCTCAGCGTGGTGATCGGCGCAGCGGCCAACCTGGTGCTGGACCCGATGTTTATCTTTGTGTTGGGCATGGGCATCCGCGGCGCGGCGGCTGCCACGGTGCTTTCGCAGCTGCTTTCGGCGGCGTTTGTGGTGTATTTCCTGCGCTGCAAGTCGGAATACCGCGTGCAGCCGCTGCCCTTGCGTCAGCTGCCCGCCAACAGGCGCTGCATCGGCGATATCGTCAGCCTTGGCACAGCGGGCTTCATCATGCAGCTGACCAACAGCGTGGTGACGATCTGCTGCAACAATGTGCTGTCCGTGACCGGCGGCGATGTGTACATCTCGGTCATGACGATCATTTCCAGCGTGCGCCAGATGGTGGAAACGCCGATTTATGCCATTACCGAGGGCTCTTCCCCCATTATCAGCTACAATTACGGCGCACGCCGCCCCCGCAAGGTGCTGCGCGCCGCCGTCTCCATGGCCCTGATGGCTTTGGTATACACCCTTACGATCTGGGCGGTCATTCTGTTGGCACCGCACTTTCTCATCTCCATTTTCAGCAGCGATCCCACCCTGCAGGCGGATACCATCCCCGCCATGAAGCTGTATTTTTCCACCTTTGGTTTTATGCTGCTGCAATATGTGGGCCAGACAGTGTTCAAATCGCTGAACAAGCGCCGCCACGCGGTGTTTTTCTCGCTGCTGCGCAAGGTCATCATTGTGGTGCCGCTCACCTACCTGCTGCCTTATGCTTTTGGCATGGGCACCGACGGCGTGTTTGCTGCGGAGCCGGTTTCCAACGTGATCGGCGGCAGTTTGTGCTTTATTGTAATGCTGATTACCGTTTTGCCGGAGCTGAAACGGATGGATCGGGAGGATGCGAAGACAGCAAAATAGCAGAGTTGGCCGTGCAAAGCCTTTTACAAAAGGTGCTTTGTGCAGGGGCCGGTTGGCGGGTCATTTCTTTGCAGTGTTTTTGTCGATATATCGTTTGTACAGTATGTTTGCTTTACGCTTTAGAAGTACGTACAAGCGCATATTCTTATTTTGTTTCAAACGGTTTTCTCACTTTCAATAAGCAAAAGAAATAAAGGCAACACCGCACAATTCCCGCCTAGCGGCTTAAGCACCGCTCCGGCAGCT
>ERZ773138.102-NODE-102-length-99394-cov-8.158467_pt1 | contig 99394 bp, 88 predicted proteins | sample MGYA00511114_ERZ773138 | MGnify/ENA primary metagenome ERZ773138 (study PRJEB29015, sample SAMEA2737805) | human gut metagenome | biome: human gut; feature: human-associated habitat; material: faeces | place: China | collected 2012 ...
GATGTAAATGACTGAGGTCGAATTCCGAAAGTAACGCAGCAGTTTGCAATTATGATACACCGCCTTTTTGTATACATATTATGCATTATAATTCTCCTCTTTCCACCAAGATAACTATTCGTTCGGTCAATGCGTCTTTTCCCTGAGGGTCGTATTCCGTTTTCAAACTTGCGCCAAACATACCGGCAAAGAGATTCCAAAATCCAGCCCGGAAGCTTCCCAAAAAGGCTTTGACCAAATTATAACTGCTCTGATTGCATTCGCGGTCGATTAATTTTATCAATAGTTTCCCTTGCGCCAAAGTCATCTTTTTTAACTCAGGCTTGTATTGGGCGAACAACTCTTTTTCCATTCGCTTCAAATGGGCTTGCTGTGCTTTCTCATCCGGCAACGTCTCTATGTATTCATACGTTTCGATAAGCGTGGCATAAACCAATTTGGCAAAAGGCAGTGTCTTTTTCACATCCCTGACTAGTCTCCAATATTTAGCCTCTTCCCTTTTGTTCTTAAATTTGGGCTTGGGAAAGATGTACACATCTTTTAATTGAATCACGGCGACCGTATCAGTTCCTTCCAAGTAAGCGCGCAAATAACCTTCCGGCAGTACTTTCATTGGTACTGATTTCTCTTGAGCCCTGGTTCCGATGCTATTTAATAACAGGAAAAGGGTGGCTAACCATGATATGAAATATGTTCGTTTCCCTTTCATCTCGTTGCAAATATATATAAGAATTGAGTGTGAGCCAAAGTCTATAACCTGTTTTAAAATACTTTACACTATTCTTGTGTTGGATGATTGGCTTCATTTATTCCTTCTCCAAACAGAGCAAAATCCCCTAAACACGGATCTTCTGGAAACACTTCTGTCATAGCTTTTGTTATTTCCTGAGCTGTTTTCCACGAAGCATCTTTCCGCTTCGTAAGTCCCCATTTTATGGAAGTTTTCAAGACGTGAGTATCCAAAGGAATGATTAAATCTTTTGGGGAAGCCACTCTTTCCCATATTCCAAAATCAACAATCCGGTCTTGACGAACCATCCAACGCAAAAACAACGCTATTCGTTTGTGTGCCGAATTCCCTTTGATGGTAGGAATTCCCTTTATGCCTTCAAACAAGAGGGAAAGTTTATGGACAATATTTACCTCATTTGTATCGATAACAGCATCTTCCAAGGAGTCGTACTTCTTATAGATTTCGTGGAGGCGGCAAAGCAACTGGTATAAATCGTGATATGTATAGAATCGGTAGAACGTGTTCCTCGAACCTTTTTGTTCTGCCCGTTCTTTTATCTCGGTAAATGAATCAGGACCACATTTTATAAATTCAAATGGATTGTTTCCTATCAGTTGGTGCATGATTTCGCATTTGGCCACAATCTGTTCCCTTTTCCCATACGAAATCCATGAAGCCAAGAATCCTGAAATCTCGATATCTTGTTTCTTTTTGAAGCGATGTGGAAACTGGCAGGGGTCTTCTTGGAAATATTTAGGTTGATTGTATTCCTTTGCCCACTCTTGCAATTGCTTCTTCAAGGTAGAATCCATTACTCTTTTTTGTTTAAGAAATACAATCTCTCCGGCTCCGGATATTTTTCGATGGCATAACGTAAAGTTGTCCGTGGCAAACGGGTCGCATACGTTTCTAAGAATTCAGTCAATGCCGCTTTGTCTTGTTTGCCCACTTCTCGTAACATCCAACCAGTTGCTTTGTGAATTAAATCATGGGGATGATTCATCAACTGTTTAGCCAAATGGAACGTCTCGTCAAAGAAACCTTGGCGGATGAATGCGATTGTGGAGACAATGGCAATGCGCTGTTCCCACAGATTGTCACTTTCAGCCAATTGGAACAACCAAGATCGGTCTCCTCTTGATAATAAATATTGGCCGACCAATTGAGGGCAGCTTAAATCGACCAAATCCCAATTGTTGCATCTGCGGGCGTTTTTCAGATAGAATTGGAATATCCTTTCCCGTTCCTCTTCGCTGCATAACTTTTTCTTTTTCGTTCGTTCCACCAAAATGAGCAGAGAGCAGAGCCTTGCTTCATGCCATTTGCTATCCAACAGCTTTTGTAATTCTTCAAAAGGAGTCTGTAGGTTGGCTTTGGCAATGCTGCGTGTCATGGGAACGATTACGCCGAGGAAGCAATCCCCTTCGCCATATTCCCCTTTGCCAGTCTTGAAGAATCGGCTTAAATGCTTTGCTTTCTCTTCCGTTCCGGCAGACGTAAGTTCAGATAGTATGAAATCGGCAGTCATCATGGTCTGAATACACGAGTTATGGGTCGGTCTCCTTCCAAAAAGCCAATTACATTATTACATACAGCCTCCGCTATCATCACGCGAGTCTTGTAGGTCTGTGCTCCAATATGCGGTGTCATGACCACGTTGTCCAATTCCAATAATTCCGGGGATGGATGATCTCCAAATTCAAACACATCCAGCCCGGCAGCCAAAATTGTTCCCTCTTTTAATGCCTTTATCAAAGCCGCCTCATCTACCAACGGACCACGAGCCGTATTAATCAAAATAGCTGTCGGTTTCATCTGCTTCAATTCGGCTTCACCGATGATATGATATGTAGTGGGCGTAAAAGGAGCGTTCAATGAAACGAAATCTGAAGTCGCTAATAATTCCTCTTTTGACATGTATGTCACATTCAGGCGCGTCTCCTCTTCAAGGTCTAATTGACGGAGGTTGTTATAAACCACATCCATGCCACAAGCCACGGCTCGTTTAGCCAATGCTTTGCCGATGCGTCCCATCCCGATTATACCCAATTGTTGACCTGTGACCGGAACACCTAAATTATCCAATGATTCCACATCCATCTCTTTGCCCAAACTCCTCAGTTTGCGGTCGCATTCTGTTATCTTACGGGCAGTATCCAATATTAATCCTAAGGCAAGATTGGCAGTAGGAGCGGTGACAGGGGCAGGAGTGTTGGTAACTGTAATCCCTTTTTCCAAGCAATAAGCCACGTCGATGTTGTTATATCCAACGGCATGATTTGATACCAATTTGAGGTTCGGGGCATGATCGATTAACTCTTTATTAACCGGGAAGTCGAACATCGAGCACAACACATCATATTCTGGAATTATCTCATATACTTCCTCATACGTAAAATTACGCCCGTTTGGGAATGTCACTTCATATCGCTTTTCCAATTCGGTAAATCCCTCCCGGAACATATCGTATGTCACTAATATCTTTGCCATAGTTCTCTTAAATTTATATGGCAAAAGTACAAATCTTACTTTGTAAATCTTTACTTTTGCAAATAAAAAAGTCATGGTACTGAATTATATTTGGATTGCCTTCTTCTTGATTGCTTTTGTTGTTGCAGCCGCAAAGCTGCTTTTCTTGGGAGATACGGAAGTATTCACATCCATTATCAACGCTTCATTTTCTTCTGCCAAAAGCGGTTTTGAAATATCCCTTGGTCTGACAGGAATCCTGTCTCTTTGGTTGGGCATCATGAAAATCGGAGAAAAAGGAGGTGTGATCCAGTCTTTTGCCCGCTTTGCTTCGCCTGTGTTTAGCAAACTGTTCCCCGATATTCCCAAAGGACATCCGGTTACCGGTTCTATCTTTATGAATTTTTCTGCCAACTTGTTAGGATTAGACAATGCGGCGACGCCTGTCGGGTTAAAGGCTATGCAACAATTGCAAGAGCTGAACCAAGAAAAGAATAGTGCCAACAATCCGATGATTATGTTCTTATGTATCAATGCCTCTGGTTTGACGCTGATACCGATTACCATCATGATGTATCGTGCGCAATTAGGAGCCGCCAATCCGTCGGATGTGTTTCTTCCCATCATGCTGACAACCTTTTCTTCTACATTGGTAGCTATCATGGCTGTTTGCTTCCGTCAGCGCATCAACCTATTACAAAAGAATCTCCTTTTGTTTTTTGGTGGAATGTTTTTGTTTATAGGCGGATTGATTATGTTATTCCGTTCATTGGATCAAGAGCAGGTCTCTCTCTATTCGACCGTATTTGCCAACACACTGCTTTTTACCATCATTTGTGGCTTTATCGTCTGTGGGATGAGGAAAAGAATCAATGTATATGAATCCTTTATCGAGGGAGCAAAAGAGGGATTCCATACAGCCGTAACCATTATTCCTTATTTGGTTGCTATCTTGGTGGGCATTGCTATCTTCCGCGCATCCGGAGCCATGGATTTTGTAATAGATGCAGTCCGTTTAGGTATCGGGTCAATCGGTTTGAATACCGATTTTGTGGAGGCATTGCCGACAATGCTGATGAAGCCGTTGAGCGGTAGCGGTGCGAGAGGAATGATGTTGGATGCGATGAGCACTTACGGTGCAGACTCTTTTGTCGGTCGTCTTTCCTCTATTGTACAAGGCTCATGTGATACGACCTTTTATGTCGTAGCACTTTATTATGGCAGTATCGGTATAAAGAATACCCGCTACACCGTGCCGTGTGCATTGTTGGCAGATTTGGCAGGAGCTCTCGTAGCTATCGCCATGGCTTACCTCTTTTTCGGGTAATTATAACAAATAGAGTAAGAAAGGAGAATGAAAATCCCTTTGGCTCCATTTGTTGGATAAGCATTGAATAGTGCATGGTATTGCGGTCTAAGTAAATAAAACTTTTTTCCTTTGTCTTGACATGGTAGATACATTACCTTTGAATAAAATAAATGTGTTCTATAAGAGTCTTTGGAGAAATGCATTTCATAATAATGGAATTGAGTAGTATGAATTTAATATGAGCAAATTATAATATAAGAGTTGAGTAATATGGGAAAAGAAGTTACGATTAAAGATATTGCCAAGAAATTGGGTATACACCATACAACTGTGTCGCGTGCATTGCATGGTAATAAACTCATTAAAGAAGAAACCAGAAACCGCATATTACAAGAAGCATCTGAGATGGGATATAAGCCGAATTTATTGGCTCAAAGCTTCAGAAGTGGGAGAACCAACATAATATCTTTTATCATTCCAGATTTGAAACATCACTATTTTTCCAGACTCATATCAAGTATAACCGAATTGGCACGTCACAAAGGATACATGATTATGATATTTCAATCGAATGATGACCCATTGACAGAACAAGCAATTATCCAATCGTTAATCAGCCTGCGGGTGGCAGGTGTTGCTGCTTCAATTGGATTAAATACTTTATCTACTCACCATTTTGATAGGCTTCGTGATGAAAATATTCCGTTGGTATATTTTGACCGAGTTCCAGTTGAAACAGACTGTTCTACTGTATCATTAGACAATAAACAGATAATCATGGATGTGGTTAACCAATTGGTAAAAGAAGGAAGAAAAAGAATCGCTTATATTTCATTCGAAGCTCAAACACGTATTTTTAAGGAAAGGAAAGAGGGATATCATCAAGCTATTGCAGCCACTCAGTTGGACTATGAGAAGTGTTTATCTGCTCGTCAAATTTTTATTAAGGATGGATATGCCGCAGCATCTAAATTGTTTCAATGTCCTGAACAGCCAGATGCTATAATCTGTATTAATGATGAAATAGCGATTGGAGTTATGAAATATTTACAGAACAATAACTATTCTATACCAAAAGATGTGGCTGTAGTCGGATTTGATGACAATCCTATGGGATATGTTTGCACCCCTGAACTGACTACTTTATCGCAAGATATTGATTATTTATCTCAAATACTATTGGATCTCTTGATTCGAGAAATAGAAAACAATGAACATATAAAGGAAAATATCTTACTTCCAATGAAGTTTGAACGGAGAGGAACTTTCTAAACCTATTTTATATAGGAAAGACTGTGCCGGCTTATGATTAATCAATAAATTTGCCGACACAGTCATGTAAAATACCTAAAAACACAATAAGGAATGCTTTATTAATTTTCAGCTATCCAATTTCCCTTTAATTTAATCACAGTGGCAGGTTCTTCTATTGAAAGCGAAGTCACGTTGATAATACAACTGTTTCCTGTTTTGTTGCTTTCGATTTTAACAGGCTGTTTGCTATGTAGCATACTCGCTGTTGCTTCACCTTTGAAAGTACAAGGTAATTCGATGAATCCATTATCCGGTTTATTGTACAATATGAGATACAGCACGTCGTTACCTTTACGAGTTACTCGTCCCCAAGAAAATTCTTTAGCAAAAGGGTTTGCACGTGTACCATAAATCGCTTCTCCATTATTTTTCATCCAATGTCCGATTCCTTTAAACAAACGAATGCTTTCTTCCGGAATGCTACCATCTGGTTTAGGACCGATGTTCAACAGGAAATTACCACCTCTACTTACTACATCAACCAGCTCATGTAACAATTCTTCCACTGATTTCCATTTCTGGTTTTCTGCAGAATAACCCCATGTGCCATTTAAAGTCTGACATGCCTCCCAGTCGCCATCAATACCAGTAGCAGGTACATGATGTTCAGCTGTGGAATAATCTCCCTTCCATGTTGGAGTAACCTTGATTCCTCCTTCGCTCAAATGGTTGTCAGAATGATAAAGACGATTGTTCTGGATAGCTTGAGGATACTTGTCAAAAAGAGCTTTCATTAGGCGTGTAGCCCCCCATGCATAGTCTCCTTGAAATTTAGGCTGACTGAAGTCCCACCAAATCAAATCTACCTTATACTGGTTCAACAGTTCGTTGAAGATATCAAATAAATAGTCTTTATATCTATTATGATTACCAAAATGGCGTTTACCTTGTTTTTCTGCATCATAATTCCCTGAAGGATATGATATGCCAGACCCTGTTGGATCATAATCAGGATGATTCCAATCCAGCAAAGAAAAGTAATAACCAGCCTTTATCTTATGTTTCTCGCAGGCTTCAGCATATTCTTTAACAATATCTATTCCTTTCATCTTCTTTACATTAAAGTCGTACTCTGGAGTGTCGAACATATTGAATCCTTCATGGTGACGACTAGTAAGAACCGTATAAGTACATCCAGCTTCTTTGGCAAGTTTTACCCATTCTTCTGCTTTGCCACTTTGAGGATTAAAGCGGGGTAATGCTTCTTTTTTATAGGTATCGAAATCTGCTCCGGATTGCATTTGAATCCATTCAACGCACCCTTCGTATTGTTTGCCTTGAAACTCTCCAGCTAAGCCAGAGTAGAGACCATAATGGATGAACATGCCAAATTTACCATCTCTCCACCATTTCATTCTGGCATCGCGATGTTCTTTAGTTTCATCTGGAGCTCCTTCATTACCTCTGCGTTAGTCGTATACCAACTCTTGTAAATAGGTGGATTTGGCAAATGTATCGATTTCGTGGGCTATCTCTTCGGTCTGTAAAATACCTGCCATAGATAGGCGTTTAATGGCATCTTTCATTTCTGCTTGCATTTTCAATGCATCTTCATATTCCCCTTTTAATTCATTTGGACAAGTAAAGTAAGTTAGTTGTAAAACAGCTTGTATTGATGCGTTTTGTTGGCATTTTTGCCTCAATTGATTAATGATGGGAAGTGCTTGTTTACAGTCATCTACCGATTTAATTCCATTCAATGTTACTACAGCGTTGGAATACACATTGCTTAATTCTTTAAAATCATGGGAATTAATAGTAATCCCCCAACAAAAGTTTGATAGTGTCAAAATCAAACAAGCTAAAAATAGTGTTTTTCTCATCTCTTTTGTGTTTTAAATTGAATAATCTAAGAAAGATGCACAAATATGCAAAGTGAATGCTCACGTGTGCATCGCAAATATAGAGATTAATCATAAGCATGACAAGTATTAGACAAACTTTAACAAATAAACCAAACAATGAACTGGACATTAAGCATTTGTATATTAACTGAACTGATATAATAACAAATATTGACATGAGGACAGAGTGTCAATATTACAATTTGCACAGTTGCTTTCGGAATTAGCCGTGAGTCTTCACTTCAATATTTGTGAGTTATTTTGCCAAGCAAACGCGGTATTTGAAAGATATTGCAGCTGAAATTATTTGTGCCGACCTTTTTCCAAAAAGGTAGTATGCTTTTTGAGAAAAGGTAGTATGCTTTTTCAGACTTCGTCATTGTGCCGCCAAAATCCTCATTAAAAGTTTGGCTATTTCTTGATGTTTCGCCTTCAACAAAGTTTGCGTGTAAACATCCTTGTTCAGAGGTAGCTTGATTTGCATCCTCATATCTTTTGTTTTTAAATGTGTCATAATTCAGTATGTTTTTCTTTCCTGTACCGACCTGACATCGGGACATCATTAGAGTGAAAAGCTTAATTTGAAGTGACAAAATCAATAAAGTATCCTGAACTAAATCCATTCGTTTCGATAATTTGTATTACCTTTGAAGTCAAATGATTTTATCACTTGTGTCATGAATGAAATGAAACTTTTCCTAATCGATGCATACGCATTAATATATCGTTCCTATTACGCTTTTATCAAGAATCCGAGAATCAATTCGAAAGGAGTCAATACTTCTGCTATCTTTGGTTTTGTCAACTCCATGGAAGATGTGCTTAAACGGGAACAACCTTCGCATGTGGCAGTGGCTTTTGACCCGAAAGGACCGACTTTCCGTCATGAAGCTTTCCAAGAATATAAGGCACAGCGGGAAGAGACGCCCGAAGTGATTCGGTATTCTGTCCCTATTATCAAACAAATTATTGAGGCATATAACATTCCGATTTTAGAGGTTCCTTATTATGAGGCTGACGACGTAATCGGTACGGTTGCCAAACAAGCGCAAGGAAAAGGATTTGAGGTGTATATGATGACTCCGGATAAAGATTATGGGCAGTTGGTAGATAAACATATATTTATGTATCGCCCCAAATTCGGAGGAGACTATGAAATATTAGGCGTTAAGGAAATATTGGAAAAGTATCAATTGAAATCGACCGACCAGGTAATAGATTTGTTAGGATTAATGGGAGATACAGCCGATAATATTCCTGGTTGTCCGGGCATTGGAGAGAAGACTGCTCAAAAATTATTGGATAATTTTGGTTCCATTGATAATTTGTTGACAAATACCGACCAATTAAAAGGTGCGCAGAAAAAGAAAATAGAGGCTGCCGTTGACCAAATCCGATTCTCCAAGTTCTTAGCGACCATCAAAACGGATGTTCCAATAACCTTTGATGCGGATACATGCAAACGCCAAGAGCCAAACAAAGAAGAATTGACGAAAATCTATACAGATTTGGAATTTCGTAACTTCATTCAAAAATTGAATGGAGAACCGAAGAAAGAGGCAGCTGTTACGACTGCTTCGCTCCAATTCGACCTGTTCGCCCAAGCACCGGAAGAACCGTCCGCACCAAAGAGTGTTTCGGATATTACTTCTGTACAACATACATATCATTTGGCAGACACGGCTGAAAAGCAGATGGCGTTAGCCGAATTATTGGCAAAACAATCCGCCTTCGCTTTCGATACGGAAACGGAAGGATTGGAACCACTAACGGCTCCATTGGTGGGAATGTCGTTCGCTATTAAAGAACATGAAGCTTGGTATGTCCCGGTTCCGGCAGACCCTCAAGGCACTGCTGAAATCGTCCATCGCTTTGCTTCTGTATTGTCCCATAAGGATATACAGAAAATAGGACAGAATGTCAAGTTTGACATATTGGTTTTGCGTAAATATGGCGTAAAAGTGGCAGGACCTCTTTTCGATACGATGATAGCGCATTACTTGTTGAATCCGGAGTTGCACCACGGCATGGATTATTTGGCGGAAACTTACTTGAATTATAAACCGGTTCCAATCGAACAGTTGATAGGTCCGAAGGGAAAGAAGCAAGGATCCATGCGCAATGTCCCTATTGAAGAGATAAAGGAATATGCCGCAGAGGATGCAGATATTACTCTCCAACTCAAATCCTATTTTGAACCTCTGATGAAGCAAGAAGATGTGGAGTCTCTTTTCTATGATATGGAGATGCCGTTGATTTATGTCTTGGCAGAGATGGAAGCGACAGGAGTCAAGGTGGATACACAAGCACTGAAACAATCTTCCGTGACGCTAAGCAACCAATTGGCAAATTTGGAAAAGGAGATTCATGGGTTGGCAGGATGCGAATTTAATATCAATTCGACCAAGCAAGTGGGAGAGGTGTTGTTCGACAAACTGCAATTGGACAGTAAAGCGAAGAAGACAAAGACAGGAGGATATAGTACCAGTGAGGAAGTGTTGGAGAAATTACGTTCCAAGCATCCGATTGTGGATAAGCTGTTGGAATACCGAGGCATCAAAAAGTTGTTGAGTACTTATATCGACGCTTTGCCGGAATTGATTAATCCGATTACCGGCAAGATACATACATCTTATAACCAGGCAGTGACAGCAACAGGTCGTTTGAGTTCCACTAATCCCAACTTGCAGAATATTCCAGTACGAGATGAAATGGGACGTGAAATCCGTAAAGCTTTTATTGCCGACAACGAAGAGTGCGTTTTCTTCTCTGCCGATTATTCCCAGATTGAATTGCGAATCATGGCGCATCTGAGCGGAGACCCTCACATGATTGAAGCCTTTTGCGAAGGCGAGGACATTCATGCAGCTACGGCAGCCAAGATTTATGGTCTCAGTCCGGCAGAAGTCTCTTCGGATATGCGCCGGAAGGCCAAAACTGCTAACTTTGGCATCATCTATGGAATCTCGGTATTCGGTTTGGCTGAAAGATTGGATATTCCAAGGGGAGAAGCCAAGGAGTTGATTGATGGCTATTTCAAGAGTTATCCGAGAATTAGGGAATACATGGATGAAAGCATCCGTGCCGCCAAAGAGAAAGGATATGTAGAGACCTTGTTCAAACGGAAACGTTTCCTTCCGGATATCAATTCCCATAATGCTATTGTCAGAGGATATGCCGAGCGAAATGCCATCAACGCCCCCATCCAAGGTAGTGCGGCAGATATTATTAAATTGGCAATGATACATATCCACCAACGCTTTGAAGAAGAGAATTTACGAAGCCGGATGATTCTGCAAGTACATGACGAATTGAACTTCAATGTCTGGAAAGACGAGCTGGAAAAGGTAAAAGAGATTGTGCTGGATGGCATGGAACAGGTCATTAAATTGAGGGTTCCGCTTATCGCTGATTACGGAGAAGGAGAGAATTGGCTTGTGGCGCATTAAGATTTTTGGGGTAAAAGTCATTTTGTTAGTAAACAAATAGGCAATTTGGTTGAATATAGGTTTGATTATATCAAAATGATAGTTATCTTTGCAAATGAAACAATTAATAAGCCGATAGATATGAAGGAAAGCGATCGTAAACCATCCATATTACTAATCTACACGGGTGGGACAATAGGAATGATACAAAACATGGACACTGGAGTTTTAGAACCTTTCAATTTCAAGGATTTGCTAAAACATATTCCAGACTTGAACAGTTTGGATTGTTCCATTGCTACTGTCTCTTTCGATAAACCGATAGATTCGTCCGAGGTAAACCCGGAGGATTGGACGCGTATTGCTCATATCATTGCCGATAATTACATTTTGTATGATGGGTTTGTTGTGCTTCATGGAACGGACACTATGGCTTATACCGCATCTGCGTTAAGCTTTATGTTGGAAAACTTGAGCAAACCTGTTATCCTGACCGGGTCGCAATTACCTTTAGGCATGTTGCGGACAGATGGCAAGGAGAATTTGATTACAGCTATCGAGATTGCTTCTGCCCGTGACGGAGACCAACCGATAATCCAAGAAGTCTGCATATTCTTCGAGAATGATTTGATGAGAGGAAACCGGACCAGCAAGACGAGTGCCGATAATTTTAATGCTTTCCACTCCTATAATTACCCGGTATTGGCCCACGCAGGCATTTCCATCCATTATAATCTACCTCATATCTATCATCCGATCCTCCGGAAACCTTTGAAGCCTCATTTTATATGTGATGATCATATTGCCATTCTCAAACTTTTCCCGGGAATGTCTCCGATTGTTGTTGAGAGTATTTTGAATATTCCGCAGCTGAAAGGCGTTGTTTTGGAAACATACGGAAGTGGTAATGCTCCTACAGCTCCCTGGTTTTTAGATTTGATAAAAGAAGCGTCGGATAAGGGAATTGTTATCGTCAATGTGACACAATGCCACACTGGAAGCGTCGAGATGGAACGGTATGAAACCGGATACCATTTGTCCCATTGTGGCGTGGTAAGCGGATATGACAGTACGACTGAGTCTGCTTTGACCAAATTGATGTATCTATTCGGATTAGGGCTGAACACGGATGAGGTCAAGGAATATATGAATTGCTCCCTAAGTGGAGAGATAACAATTGTCCATTAATTAAATCTTAATTCTGTTTGCGCTGTATTAAAATAGATAAATAACCAAGACATATAGTCTATATTGATTACATTTTGTCATTTCTTATTCTGCATAAATGTGACTACTTTTCCTCTTTGGGCTGCTTTGTCCGGTTGGCACAGCATTTGCACTTAAGGTAAGTGCTTTCGGAAACGAAAGGAACTGAAAGCAAGAAAGTAGAATAAATATAAAAAAGATAGGAGATTAAGATTATGACACCAGTAAGAAGAAATCAAAATTGGGTTCCAAGTATTTTCAATGACTTTTTTGATAATGATTGGATGATTAAAGCAAATGCAACAGCTCCTGCAATCAATGTGATTGAAAATGAAAAAGATTATCGCATTGAGTTGGCTGCCCCGGGCATGAGCAAAGAGGATTTCAATATCAAATTGGACGAAGAGAATAATTTGGTAATCTCTATGGAGAAAAAGAATGAGAATAAAGAAGAGGACAAAAAGAATGGCCGTTACTTAAGACGTGAGTTCTCTTATTCTAAATTCCAGCAAACCATGATATTGCCGGACGATGTCGATAAAGATGCTATTTCTGCCAGTGTTGAACATGGAGTTTTGACAGTTGATTTGCCTAAGCAGACTCCTGAAGCTGTACAGAAAACAGAAAAGCATATTGAGATAAAGTGACCCAAAATGCGATGTGCCATTAATTGCAAACAGTAGAATTGCTTTTGGGATTCGACTTCTGTCATCCACACAAGTGAATTTGTATTCACTTCATTCTTAGTGGTTTACTATTTTGCAACGAAGGTACAATTAAACATACCGTTGTTTTGAAAAAAACATCGGATGTTTTTGAAAAAACATTGGACGTTTTTTGAAAAACATTTGACGTTTTCGAAAAAACAACGGTATGTTTTTTTCGGTTCATTTTATCCTTTTTTTATGTCCATATTTAGAAAATCCGTCCACATAGTTTGAATTTCAAAACCGGATAAACGGTTAACTTATTTACCAAATTTGTAAAAGAGTCATTCCCTCCTTCCGAATTATTCCCCAATTCGCCGTTGTCTGTATAAACTTTCAGTCTGCCATGGAATTGAATGCCTATTTCGACCAAAGGGGATAAGCGTTTGGAAGGTACAATTTCACCGTATCCCAAACCTATGTAAGGTCGGAAAGATGAACTTCTGAGACCGCCTGAGATGCGTCCTTCCTCATCTACGGGAATTGTATTGTTGCCGATGATAACGTTTGCATTTCCTGTCTCTGCTACCAACTTTTTCAGTCCGTTATCTTGAGCTTCGATGGAGATTAATGAAGCACCGCCGAAGTAAGCTCCTGCAGAGGCGAAGAAATAGTTTTTCTGAAATGGATAATAACTCAAAAGCAAATTACCCGATGTACGTTGCAAGTTGCCTTTTGCACGGATGCTTTTTGAGTAACCAGGATATTCGGGAGTTTCAACATCCACATCTGTATTGGTTTTAAATCCAGGCATAAATGCTATTCCCGCTTGCAATGTGAAATGTTTTGGTAGAGGAGTGGCGACATTCATTTCAAAACCGGTTGATGCGATACCGATTCCAGCCGCAACGGATTTAAAAGCTTCCTGCTTTTTTTGTGCGGTTACGTTGTTAGCACATGTTATTGCTGCTAAAATAGCAAATATTAATCGTTTCATGGCTTATAAATAAAGGGCTGCATCAAATGAATCATTTTGACACAGCCCTCAAGTATTTTAATTAAATTCTCTTTTCAATGAAAGCTTGTACTACATTGATAATGTAGTCTCCCATCTTTTCGCTTTCACCAAGCATATCCATATAATAAACGCCATCTTGGTATTGATAGAGCTTATTGTTGATATCTTCGATATTACGAACCTTCAGTTGATTCCTGTAATTGTTTATTTCATTTTCAATATTGTAAGAGACATTGATATCGCTCTTTTCCACATTTGGCTTGTTGATTACTACGTTCATGCGGTCCAATGCCTGAGTTACCAAATTGAACATTTGGTCCATGTGGGAGTTTTGATCAGCGGTAAATTCGCTTTTGAACTCATTGCGCCTTTTTATCGAACGAGCTAAATTGTTACAAGAGTCGGCAATACTTTCAATTTCACTGACTGCACGTAACATGACGCGGATTTCCTCTTTACTTTCCGAACTAAGACGTCCCTCTGATACTTGAGTCAAATAATTGGCAATTTCCACCTCCATTCGGTCGCTGATATTCTCGTATTTCTCAATACGGCTATATGTCTTAGAAAAGGCATCGTCATTCTTTTCATAAAGAAGCTCTTTCACCATGCCGAACATTTTGGTTGTACGTTTTGCAAACAATACAATTTCTTTTTGTGCTTGCAAGATAGAGAGCTCGGCTGTTGATAACATACCGCCTGAAATATAACGGAGGCGATACTCTTCGTCATCTTGTTTCGGATTAATGAAGGCACAAACCGTCTTTTCTATCAAGTTCACAAACCAAATCATAACACATGTATTACTAATGTTGAATGCGGTATGGAATGCTGCCAACTTGAAAGAAATAGCAACGGATGGATCCGTTATTTTCATGAAATGGGTTACAAACCAAGATACGGCATCCGTGAACGGATAAAAGAGAATCAATACCCAGATGACACCGAATACATTAAACATCAAGTGGGCAAGAGCCGCTCTTCGCGCCTGTGTGTTTCCTGTCAATGCGGCAAAGTTAGCAGTAATGGTTGTTCCGATATTTTCACCCAAAACCAAAGCAACACCCAAATGGTAATCAATCCAACCATTGGCACACATAATCAAAGTGATAGCCATCGTAGCAGCGGAGGCTTGGACAATCATTGTCAATATGGCGCCGACCAATAGGAATATGATGATGGAAAAGAATCCCATATCCGTATAGTTCTGGATAAAAGCCAACATGTCCGGATTTGCACTTAAATCCGGTGCATTGGTCTTTAGTCCTTCCAATCCCATAAATAGGAAAGAAAAACCGAAAATAAATTCTCCGACGGATTTGCGTGAGCTTTTACCTGAGAAGAAAAGAGGAATGGCAAAAGCTAAAAGAGGAAGGGCGAATGCTGAAATATCTATTTTAAATCCTAAAGTGGATATAATCCATGCCGTAACGGTTGTTCCTATGTTGGCGCCCATGATTACTCCGATAGATTGTGTCAATGTGAGCAGTCCGGCATTTACAAAGCTAACCACCATTACGGTCGTTGCGGAAGAGGATTGGATAAGTGCTGTTATCAACACTCCGGTTAGCATTCCGGTAACCCGGTTGGTTGTCATTGCGGTTAGAATTTTGCGCAAGCGGTCTCCGGCGAACTTTTGCAACCCTTCGCTCATGGTTTTCATCCCGTATAGGAACAACGCCAATGATCCTAACAGACGAAGAAGGTCAAAAAATGAATAGTCCATCTAAATTACGTTTAAGTGGATTGAATATCCGATTTATATTTCTATCTTTAGTGCTGCAAAAATACTAAAAAACGTTGAACAATTATGGAGGAATTAATCACTATTTATTGCAAAAACACTAACCAATATTATGACGTGCCTATTGGTTCATCATTATTGGATATTTATAAAGTGGCAGGAGAGCCTCTTCGCCTTTCTCCCATGAATGCACAAGTAAACAACAAAACAGAGGATTTGACCTACCGTTGTTGGCATCCGAAGGATGTGGAATTTATTGATATAACCAATCCTTCCGGTATGCGTACTTATGTTCGGTCGTTATGCTTTATTTTGTCAAAGGCAGTGTATGACATTTCTCCAAATGCCACCCTTAACTTGGAACATTCCATATCAAAGGGATATTATTGCACGATACAGGATGAAAAACCTTTCGACGAGGAACGCTTAAACGCTGTTAAGACTCGGATGGAGGAGATAATAAAAGCGAATGTTCCATTTCATTTATATACCAAGCAGACCAATGTGGTTTGTGAACTTTTCCGGAAACAGGGCTTGGATGATAAAGCCAATTTGGTGGAAAGCTGTGGGCAACTTTACACATCTTATTATGAGATGGACGGATTTGTCAATTATTTTTATGGTAGTTTAGTTCCTTCTACAGGATATATCCATCTGTTTGGTTTGGAGCCTTATCATAATGGGGCATTGCTCCGTGTCCCGAATCCTGCAAATCCTTCTGCATTGGCTCCGTTTGTGAATCAGGATAAAATGTACCAGGTGTATAAGAATCAATTGGATTTGCAGAAAGCTTTAGGCATGAGCAATGTGGGTGATTTGAACAAAGCATTGGAACAAGGTATGGCTCATGACGTTATTTTAGTATCCGAGGCGATTCAAGAAAAGCAAATTTCAAGGATAGCGGAAGATATTGCAGCTCGTTATGCAAATGGTGTCCGGGTTGTATTGATAGCAGGTCCATCCTCTTCCGGGAAAACGACCACTTGTAAAAGATTGCAAGTCCAGCTTGCAGCAAACAGGCTTCATCCGGTTGGCATATCATTGGATGACTATTTCCTGAACCGTGAAGATACACCGAGGGATGAATCCGGGGATTATGATTATGAATCGTTATATGCTTTGGATTTGCCTTATTTCAACAACGACTTGAAACGTCTGATTGCAGGAGAAGAGGTGGAGTTGCCTTCATTTGATTTCCCGTCAGGCCATCGTGTCTACAAAGGGAATAAATTGAAATTGAGGGAGAATTCCATTATTGTGATAGAGGGAATCCACGGGTTGAATCCCGAATTGACGGCAGATATTGATGAAAGCCTTAAATTCAGGATTTATGTTTCTGCCTTGACTTCTATCTCATTGGACAATCACAATTGGATTCCAACGACGGACAATCGCCTGTTAAGGCGCATCATCCGGGATTACCAATTCCGGGGAAGTTCGGCAGAAGCGACCATTGCCCGTTGGCAGAGCGTGCGCAGAGGAGAAGACAAATGGATATTCCCTTACCAAGAGAATGCCGATGTCATGTTCAATAGTGCCATGTTGTATGAATTGGCTGCATTGCGCGCATATTCAGAGCCTATATTGTCCAATGTGCCAGAAAACTCGCCCAGCTATTCGGAGGCTTACCGTTTGCTCCGCTTCTTACGCTATTTCAAATACATTCCTAAGGATGAATTGCCCAAAACATCCCTTTTGTGTGAATTCTTAGGAGGTGGAACATTCAAGTACTGAAAAAATCGGGGAGATTATAAATTATATTTGTATTTTTGTACAATAACTAACTTAACGAAGAATTATGGCAAAGTATAATCGAATCTTGCTTAAGTTGAGCGGGGAATCGCTAATGGGAAGCAAGCAATACGGCATTGATGAAGTACGTCTTAATGAATATGCCGCTCAAATCAAGGATATTGCGGAAATGGGTGTCCAAATCGGCATCGTTATTGGCGGAGGCAATATCTTTAGGGGTTTGAGCGGAGCTTCCAAGGGGTTTGACCGCGTGAAAGGAGACCAAATGGGAATGTTGGCAACCGTAATCAATAGTTTGGCTTTGAGCTCTGCTTTGACTGCACTCGGAGTAAAAGCAAAAGTATTGACCGCCATTCGTATGGAGCCGATTGGCGAGTTTTATAATAAGTGGCGTGCCATTGAACTATTGGAACAAGGTTATGTGGTAATCATGTCTGGAGGAACAGGCAATCCTTTCTTTACGACAGATACAGGATCCTCTTTGCGAGGCATTGAGATTGAGGCCGATGTGATGTTGAAAGGGACACGTGTCGATGGCATCTATACGGCAGACCCGGAAAAGGATCCGACTGCTACTAAATTCTCCGAAATCACTTACGATGAGATTTACACTCGCGGCTTGAAAGTGATGGATTTGACGGCTACTACCATGTGTAAGGAGAACAATCTTCCTATTATTGTATTTGACATGGATACGAATGGTAACCTGAAACGAGTGATGGATGGAGAAAACATTGGAACGTATGTGCATAATTAAGAAAAGTTTCAATTCTTGATATGCAATAAATATTGTACCTTTGTCTTATATTAATATTGAATAAATATAAAAGTATATGGTAGATACAAAAAAGTTTGTGAAGGATGCAGAAGAGAAAATGGAATCTGCCCTTCTTTATTTGGATGACCAATTGGCGCGCATCCGCGCAGGTAAAGCTAATCCGAGAATTTTGGATGGTATCAAAGTCTCTTATTATGGAAGCATGGCTCCGTTGAGCAATGTTGCTTCAATCAATACTCCAGACGCCAAGACAATAGTCATTACGCCGTGGGAAAAGGGATTGATCAAGGAGATTGAGAAGGCTATTTTGAACTCTGAAGTGGGAATTACTCCGGAAAACAATGGCGATATCATTCGTTTGGGTATTCCTCCTTTGACTGAAGAACGTCGCCGTAACTTGGCAAAACAGTCCAAGCAGGAGGCTGAAACAGCTAAAATCAGTATACGAAATGCTCGCCGTGATGCCATTGATGCTTTGAAGAAGAGTATCAAGACGGATGGTGTGCCGGAAGATGTGGAAAAGGATGCTGAAGCTGATGTACAGAAAGTCCATGACAAGTATATCAAGAAAGTGGATGAATTGTATGCAGCCAAAGAAAAAGAAATCATGACAGTTTAATGAAAGGTCTGGTAGTTAAGAATACGGGGAGTTGGTATACGGTACGTACCAATGAAGGATATGATGTCGAAAGTAAAATCAAAGGGAGCTTTCGATTAAAAGGCATACGGACGACCAATCCTGTTGCCGTGGGTGACAGGGTAGAGATAGAAGAGAACCGGGAAGGGACAGCTTTTATCACGGCAATCGAGGATCGTAAAAACTATATTATCCGGCGTGCTTCTAACTTGTCGAAGCAGGCGCATATCATTGCTGCTAATGTTGACCAGGCAATGCTGATTGTCACGGTCAATTACCCTATTACCACGACTATTTTTATCGATCGATTCTTAGCTACTGCTGAGGCATATCGAGTTCCTGTCAAGTTGGTATTTAACAAGATAGACCGGTATGACTCGGATGATAAAGAATATTTGCAAGGATTAATCCAATTGTATACCACGATTGGATATCCTTGTTCCATGCTTTCTGCTGAACGGGAAGACGGATTGGAGGCTCTCAAGGCTGATTTAAAAGGGAAGATTACTGTTTTGTCCGGGCATTCGGGCGTGGGCAAGTCTACCATTATCAATAAGCTGATTCCGGGCATTTCCCTTCGGACGGGAGATATATCGGAATATCATAATAAAGGGATGCATACAACGACTTTCTCTGAGATGGTGGCTTTGCCGGAAGGAGGATATTTGATAGACACTCCGGGAATAAAAGGTTTCGGCACTATTGATATGGAAGAAGCAGAGATTTCCCATTATTTCCCCGAGATATTTAAAATATCGGCAGACTGTCGTTTCAATAATTGCACGCACCGGCATGAGCCCGGCTGTGCCGTGTTGAAAGCTGTATCGAACCATTATATCAGCGAATCCCGTTACAGGAGCTATTTGAGCATTTTAGATGATAAAGAAGAAAGTAAGTACCGGGAAGAGTATTAATTCTTCCCTTTTTTAAACGGTGTGATGTATGTCTTTCATTATTAATAGATAGGATTTTTATATGAAGTTTATTTATTGCCTTTTACTTATGCCTCTATTGTCTTTTGTTGCTTGTCAGCAAAAACCGATAGAATCTTATCAGATTATTCCAGAACCGGCTCGGATTGAATATGTTTCCGGAACATATACATTGCCGGCTATACCAATGATTACTTGTTCTCCGGATTTGAAGGAAGAAGCAACCGCTTTGCAAAATGTTTTGTCTTCCGATTTTTCTGTCACGGCGCAATTGGCAGATTCGGGAAGTGGAGATATTGTTTTGGCGTTGGATGAATCACTTGCTGAAGCTGGGAAAGAGGCTTATACCCTTAAAACGGATGCGGGCAGAATCGTAATTACAGGAAGTGATGCAGCCGGTGTCTTTTATGGCATCCAAACACTTCGTCAGATTATTCAAACCAAAGGGTCACAATTAGAGATACAAAAAGCAACCATAACCGACTATCCACGTTTTGCTTGGCGTGCTTTTATGTTGGATGAAGGACGGCATTTCAAAGGCGCGGAAGTTGTCAAGCAGTTATTGGACCAAATGGCTTCCCTTAAAATGAATGTATTCCATTGGCATCTTACGGAAGACCAAGGTTGGCGTATTGAGATAAAGAAATATCCGAAGCTGACAGAAGTAGGAGCTTTCCGCGATTCTACGGAAATTGATCACTTTGGAAGTGAGCGATATGATGGCAAACCGCACGGAGGTTTTTATACACAAGGACAAATAAAGGAGATTGTGAAATATGCGGCAGACCGTCATATTATGATTGTCCCTGAAATAGAAATGCCAGGACATGCCAGTGCGGCAATTGCTGCTTATCCTTGGTTAGGAGCCAGCGGAAAAGCAATAAAAGTTCCTTGCCGGTTTGGTGTCCAATATGATGTCTATAATGTTGCCGACCCAAAAGTGGTGGATTTCTTGAAAGATGTATTGGAGGAAGTTTTGGCTTTGTTCCCATCGCCTGTCATTCATATTGGAGGAGATGAGGTTCGTTATAACCAATGGAATGATTCTCCGCAGGTAAAGGCTTATATGAAAGCACACAACTTGAAAACCGCTTCAGACTTACAAATTTACTTCACGAACGAAATGTCCAATTGGTTGGCTTCCAAAGGAAGGAGAATGATGGGGTGGAATGAGATTACAGGAGCTAAATTACATGAATACCAGCCGGAAGACGAGACAAATGGAACGGAACAGTTGGCAAATGGAACTGTCGTCCATTTCTGGAAAGGTGATACGACTTTGATTCGTCAAACGGTTGCAAAAGGATATGATATTGTCAATTCTTATCATATTTATACCTATTTGGATTATGATTACGAGACAATTCCTTTGACAAAAGCTTATGAATTTGAACCTTTATTGGAAAGCTTGACTCAAGAAGAGAGTGCCCACGTTTTAGGAACAGGATGCCAAATGTGGGGCGAATTTATACCAACGGTTGAAAGTATGAACAAGAGGGTTTATCCACGTATCGCAGCGTATGCCGAGGTTGATTGGACACAGAAGGATAACAGGGATTATATACGTTTTCGTCGATCTTTAAACCAATGGTTGGATAAATGGGCGAATCAAGGTATTCAAGTTGGTAATTTTGAAACGGATAAATGATGATGAAATATATATATCGTATAGTTATAAGTTCTCTTCTTTTCTTTGGGGGAAATGTATTGCCGATATGTGGGCAAGTTTTACATAATGCACCAGCTCCTTTGTATCGTGACCCGGTGACAGATGGTGCAGCAGATCCGGTCGTGATATGGAACCAAGATAAAAAATCGTGGTGGATGTTTTATACCCAGCGCCGAGCTAACGTAAATGCGGCAGATGTCGCTTATTGTTATGGGACGCGTATCGGTGTGGCAGAAACCACCGACCACGGACAAACATGGGTATATCGGGGAACTTTGGATTTGGATTTTGAACCGGGACATAATACGTTTTGGGCACCAGAGGTTGTTCTCCGTGATGGTGAATATCATATGTTTGTATCTTATATCAGAGGAGTGAGGAACCATTGGGGTGGTGATAAACACATCGAACATTATGTTAGTAAGAATTTATGGGATTGGAAACATGAGGGACGATTGAAGCTCTCTTCCAATAGCGTTATAGATGCGGATGTTTATCAATTGCCGAATGGTTTATGGCGCATTTGGTATAAGGATGAAGAAGCAGGATCTCATACTTTGATGGCAGATAGCAAGAATTTAAAGGATTGGTCTGCTTCTAAAGTGGTTATAGACGGTGAGGGGCATGAAGCTCCATGTGTATTCCGTTTCCGTGGCTATTTCTGGATGTTGACAGACGAATGGAAAGGATTGCGTGTTTATCGCTCAAAGGATTTGAACGTGTGGGAGAAACAGGGAATTATTTTAGGTGAAGCCAGCAATCGGCCTGATGATTCGCCAAACGGGGCGCATGCCGATGTGGTAGTGATACGCAACCGAGCTTATGTTTTTTACTTTACGCATCCAGGAAGACGCAATCATAATGAAACGCCTATGGATGTGAACGGTGTGGTTCCTTATGAACTCCGTCGTTCTTCCATTCAAGTAGCTCCTTTAACCTTTAAGGATGGCACTTTGGTCTGTGACCATAATTCGGACTTTGAATTTTACTTGCCGGACGACCAGACGGAATAAATGGGGAAAACAGATAACGACCCAATATAATTTGGGTCTGAACTTTAAAATCAAGTATTAGAACTGCTGTATTTGGTTTGATGTTGCATGGATTGGTATAGCAAATCTTAAGAGGCTGCATCAAGGCAATTTTTTGATGCAGCCATAAATAAATTCCAAGTTATTCGTGAGTGGCACTCATTTCTATTTCCATTATGCCACCTTCCACCAAGTCTTTATGGGAGAAGAAAAGGGAGTTTAATTTCTTTCCGTTTAGCATTACACTCTTGACATACTTATTCTCAGGAGCATTGTTCTTAGTAATGATGCGGAAGATACCGCCTTTTACAGGAATGCTTGCTTCGTCTACAATGGGTCTTCCTATTGTATAGAGTGGAATTCCTGGGCATACTTGATAGAAACCAAGTGCGCTCATCACGTACCAAGCAGACATCTGTCCGCAATCTTCATTCCCAATGATTCCATCCGGCTGTTCCGTATAGAAATTGCGTAGGATGAAGTCTAATTGTTCTTGTCCTTTCCATGGTGAATCGGTCCAGTTATAGAGATAAGCCATGTGGTGGCTCGGTTCGTTTCCGTGGGCATATTGTCCGATTAATCCTGTGATATCGCCAGAAGCTTCAGCACCATCTATCTGAGATGATGTTGTAAACAATGTGTCCAAGCGAGTCTCTAACTCCTTCTTCCCTCCAATCTCGGTTATGAAATTATCCATATCGTGCGGGGCGAAGAAACTCCATTGGAAAGCATTTCCTTCAGTGTAATCACTTCTCATGTGTGAAGAATAGCGTGGATTAAAAGGAGTGCGGAATGATCCATCCGCCATGATTGGACGCATCATTTTTGTTTCTGGATCCAAGTAACGTTTGTAATAGCCTGCTTTTTCCGTGTAGACTTGTGCCAATGAATCATTACCTGCCTTTGCTGCCAACTGGGCAATACACCAATCGTAATATGCCATCTCCAATCCCCAAGAAACAGATTCCGGGATAGAATCGGCTGGTATAAATCCATATTTATCTTTATAATAAATGTGACGGGTAATCAGATCCAATTCGCGTGTTCCTTTAAACTTCTCTGCCAAGTCCTCTCTGTAAACAGAAGAACGGGCACCAGCTTCTGCCCATAAGTTCATGTCACCTTTGTTCAAATCCTTTGCAACTAAATCTGCCAATACAGCAACAGCCGGATAGCCCACCATACATCCTGTATAGTTGGAAGCCAATGGCCATTTGGGCAGGATAGTTCCTTCCAAATATCCTTGAATCAGGGATTCTCCCATTTTCTGTGCCAAATCGGGATGAATGATGGTCATTAAAGGATGTAATGCACGGAACGTATCCCATAAAGAGAACACAGTATAATTGGTATAACCAGAGGGAGCCGTATGGACTTTCTTATCCATTCCTATATATTTCCCGTCAACATCTTGATAGGCAAACGGTGCAATCATGGAATGATATAATGCCGTATAGAATATAGTGCGGACTTTAGGGTCGTCTGTCTTGATTTGAATCCTACTCAACTCTTTATTCCATATCTCTTTAGAGTCAAGGCATACTTTGTCAAAGTCCCAGTTCGGCACTTCCGAATCCATGTTCTTTTCTGCTCCTTCGGGGTTGACGGGAGAAAGGGCAACTTTTACCATTAGAGGCTGTTCCGATTCCTTGAACTTGTAATGGAATTTGACATCTTTGTCGGACACCAATTTAAGGAAAAGAGAGTCGGAACGTAGTTTCCCATCAATATATTGGTAAACCATCTCCATCGGTTCGGAGAATGTAATCCGGTAAGATATAGAGTGGAAATGTGCCCATCCTTGAGTCTTAAACGTTCCTTCAACGGTTGAGTCGTTTACCATTACATATTCATTGCCAGTTAGTTTATGTCCCCAATTCGGCTGAAGGATATGCCCTAAGTCGAGCATGACCCGGCGTTCTTTCGGATTGCCAAAAGTATATTTATGTAATCCCACGTGTTCGGTAGAAGTCAGTTGGACATCAACGTTGAAGTTGTCCAAATGTACAGAGTAATAACCGGGAGTGGCTTTCTCCGTCTCTTTATTGAATGTTGCTACCGGCTTGATGGAGTCTTCCCCACAATACGGAAGGAGGGAAATATCACCTAAATCACCGATTCCTGTGCCGGAGAGGTGGGTGTGACTGAATCCATAGATTGAGCGGTCGTCGTAGTGATATCCGCTACTGGCATCCCAACCAATTAAATGTGTATCCGGACCTAATTGTACAAGCGCATGAGGACGAGTCGGTCCTGGGAAAGTATGGCCGTGAAAGCCTGTGCCTATGAATGGGTCAACATATTGTGTCGCATCAATCATGGGCAACGAAGAATCGGCTTGTTGCTGGCATCCTACGATTGATAAAAAGCCGGAAAGAGCAACTGCCGAAAAGAAGTAAGATTGTTTCTTCACTGAGTGATAATTTTGATTTAGTTTTATTATTGTTGCAAATTTACAGAAATTCATTGGTTCTTTTCGTATATTTGCTTTCAAATTAAAACGGTAAATTATGTTTATTGTAATAAGTATCATGTTTTTGGGAATTGGAGTCGGCTATTTGTTCCGCAAAGTGAGCCTTCTTCAACATATAGGACAACCGATTCAATATACTATCTATTTGTTATTGTTCTTATTAGGAATCTCTGTCGGAGGAAACCCTGAGATTATCAACAATTTCGGTACATTGGGAGTACAAGCAATCTTGATATCTGCGGCTTCTACGTTGGGAAGTATCAGTATGGCGTGGATTGTTTACCGCTATTTCTTTAAAGAGAAAGGAGGAAAAGAATGAAAGGTAGTTTGATTGTCGTCCTGTTTTTCTTCACCGGATGTTTATTAGGATGGTTGGGCTTTCTTCCTGACAGCATTTCAAATTCCGATTTGTCCATGTATGTGTTATATCTGCTCATGTTCCAAGTGGGCATCAGCATTGGCAGCGATAAAAAGCTGAAAGAGATATTGCATAGTATCCGTCCTCAGTTGCTGTTGGTTCCATTGGCAACGATTAGCGGAACACTTCTGTTTTCCGCCATTATCAGTATTTTCATTAGCCGTTGGAGCTTGATGGAAACTATGGCTGTCGGAAGTGGATTTGCCTATTATTCATTATCATCTATTTTGATAACGCAATTGAAAGAACCGACTATCGGAATGCAAGCTGCTTCTGAGTTAGGAACGATAGCTTTGATTGCTAATATATTACGGGAGATATACGCACTGTTGGGAGCACCTCTTTTCAGAAAGTATTTCGGAAGATTAGCCCCCATTTGTGCAGGAGGAGCGACGACGATGGATACGACGCTTCCGATTATTACCAAATACAGCGGAAACGATTTGGTATTCGTCTCAATCCTGCATGGAATCTTAGTTGATTTTAGTGTCCCGTTTTTGGTTTCATTTTTCTGCTCTTGATTTGTATATAATATAAATCTTTTATAGTTTTGCTTCGAAAAAAAACAATAAGGAGATTAATCATGCAATTAGCATTAGAACATAAAGACATCAAAAAATTCCTGATGGTGGGAGACAAGATTCTTATCAAGCCCAAGAATCCACAAAGTCAAACCAAGTCGGGTTTATATCTGCCTCCTTCCGTCCAAGACAAAGATAAAATCCAATCCGGATATGTAATTAAGGTTGGCCCCGGTTATCCTTTACCTGCTCAAAACGAAGAGCGCGAAGTGTGGGAGTCAAAAGAAGAAGAGGTTCGCTACTTACCTCTGCAAGCTCAAGAAGGAGACTTGGCTGTTTATTTGCAAAATGCAGCCTATGAAATTAGCTTTAATGATGAAAAATATTTGATTGTTCCGCATGCAGCTATTTTGATGCTGGTTCGTGATGAGGGCTTGTTTGAATAATAATTCCTAATACCTAAATACATAATTAATAGCGTTTATATGAATAAAGTAGTAAGCAAGGAGCATTTTTCGGAAAAGGTAGTAAAAATGGTCATAGAAGCACCATTGATTGCCCGCTCTCGTAGAGCCGGACATTTCGTTATTGTCCGTGTAGGTGAAAAAGGAGAACGGATGCCTTTAACGATAGCCGAAGCGGATCCTAAAAAAGGAACTATTACGTTGGTAGTTCAGGAAGTAGGGCTCTCTTCTACGAAATTGTGCCAATTGGAGCCGGGCGATGAGGTGACCGATATTGTTGGTCCATTGGGACAAGCTACACATATCGAGAACTTTGGAACAGTTGTTTGTGCCGGTGGAGGAGTGGGTGTTGCTCCGATGTTGCCAATTGTCCAGGCGTTGAAAGCAGCCGGCAACCGAGTTGTTACTGTTTTGGCTGGTCGTTCCAAGGATTTAATAATCTTGGAAAAGGAGATGCGTGCAAGCTCTGATGAGGTAATAATCATGACCGACGATGGCTCTTATGGCCGGAAAGGTTTGGTGACAGAAGGCGTTGAAACTGTCATTAAACGAGAAAAGGTAGACAAATGCTTTGCTATCGGTCCTGCCATTATGATGAAGTTTGTTTGTTTGCTTACAAAGAAATATGATATTCCGACAGAAGTCTCTTTAAATACAATCATGGTCGATGGGACAGGAATGTGTGGCGCCTGCCGTATTTCAGTAGGAGGGAAAACCAAATTTGTCTGCGTGGATGGACCAGAGTTCGATGGACATCAAGTCGATTTTGATGAAATGTTGAAACGCATGGGTGCTTTCAAGGAGATTGAACGTCAGGAAATGCAGAAGTTAGGAGAACCGGAACAACATCCGGTTGTTACATCTGAAGGAAGAAATGCTACTTGGAGAGAAGAATTGCGTAAAGCAATGAAACCCAAAGAACGTACCGCTATTCCTCGTGTAAAGATGGCAGAATTGGATCCGGTATACCGTTCACATACCCGATTAGAAGAGGTAAACCAAGGTTTGACATTGGAACAGGCACAGACAGAAGCCAAAAGATGTTTGGATTGTGCCGACCCTTCTTGTATGAAAGGTTGCCCTGTTGGAATAGACATTCCTTCTTTTATCAAGAACATCGAACGAGGCGAATTCCTTGAAGCGGCTCGAGTTTTGAAAGAGACAAGTGCATTGCCTGCTGTCTGTGGTCGTGTTTGTCCTCAGGAGAAACAATGTGAATCCAAATGTATTCATTTGAAAATGAATCATGAGTCTGTAGCTATCGGACATTTGGAACGTTTTGCTGCCGATTTTGAACGGGAAAGTGGACATATTAGTGTTCCGGTAATTGAAAAGAAGAATGGTATTAAGGTTGCTGTTATCGGTTCGGGTCCAGCTGGTCTCTCTTTTGCCGGAGATATGGCAAAATTTGGATATGATGTTACTGTATTCGAAGCCCTGCATGAAGTGGGCGGTGTATTAAAATATGGTATTCCTGAGTTTCGTTTGCCTAATAAGATTGTAGATGTAGAAATTGACAACCTGTCCAAGATGGGTGTTACATTCGTGAAAGATTGTATTGTTGGCAAAACTATCAGTGTTGAGGATTTGAAAGCAGACGGATTCAAGGGAATATTTGTCGGTTCTGGTGCCGGTTTGCCTAACTTCATGAATATTCCAGGAGAGAACAGTATCAATATCATGTCTTCCAATGAATACCTGACGCGTGTCAATTTGATGGATGCAGCTAATCCGGAATCTGATACGCCAGTTGCATTCGGTAAACGGGTCGCTGTCATTGGCGGAGGAAATACTGCTATGGATTCTGTGCGCACGGCTAAACGATTAGGTGCGGAGAAAGCCATGATTATCTACCGTCGTTCCGAAGAGGAGATGCCTGCCCGTGTGGAAGAGGTGAAACATGCGAAGGAAGAGGGCGTGGAATTTCTGACGTTGCATAATCCGATTGAATATATTCCAGATGAATTAGGAAGGGTAAAACAAGTCGTATTACAGAAGATGGAATTAGGCGAACCCGATGCTTCCGGTCGTCGAAGTCCGGTTGCCATACCTGGTGCAACAGAAACATTGGATATAGATTTGGCAATCGTGAGCGTGGGTGTGTCACCTAACCCAATCGTTCCTCATTCAATTCCTGGTTTGGAGTTGGGACGCAAAGGAACCATTGTAGTTAATGAAGAAATGGAGTCTTCTATTCCGATGATTTTTGCTGGTGGCGATATCGTACGAGGAGGAGCGACTGTGATATTGGCAATGGGAGATGGCAGACGAGCCGCTGCTGCAATGCACAAGCATTTGTCTGAGCCAAAATAAAAACGAAAAACAGAGAACAACCTAACCGATTTTTCCATTATCTTTGTGACGAGATAAGGAAAAATGCCGGAGTGGTCGATCGGGCCGCACTCGAAATGCGGTGAACGGGTAACTGTTCCCAGGGTTCGAATCCCTGTTTTTCCGCAAAATAATAACAAAAGGGCTGCGTCAAAAAGAACGTTTTGATGCAGCCTTTTTTAGTGTAAAAAATAGGATAAAATCCGCTGAAAAAAGATACCGTTGTTTTGAAAAAAACATCACGAAGAATTTTTGAAAACGTCCAATGTTTTTTCAAAAACATTGGACGTTTTTTTAAAAACAACGGTATGTTTAGAATAGCCTTCATCGGCAAAATACAAATCGCTAATAATGATAAGGATATGAGTTTACTCGAATAAATGGGCAAAGTCTAAATCCGAAAGTGCACTGCCATTTGCGATTCTGCACGCCTCCTCCTTTATTTTATTTTGGAGCTCTTATTTGTCACGCAAGATGATATAATCTGCCAAATCAATCAAAGCTCTGCGGGAAGGAGAATCGGGGAAGATATCCAACGCACGGACTGCTTCATTTCTGAAATCCGTCATTCGCTTCTTGGCGTATTCAATGCCGCCCTGTTCTTTGGCGAACAGGATTAATTGGTCGATATGTTCATCAGTGAAGTCTTTTGTCAGGACGATTTCCAACATCGTCCCTGCCTTTACGCTTTCTTGTTTCAGGGCATAAAGCAACGGCAAAGTCACTTTTCCCTCTCGGATATCGTTTCCTGTCGGTTTACCGATGTTCGATTCCTTATAATAATCAAATATGTCGTCTCGAATCTGGAATGCGTAACCGATGTTTTCGCCGAATTTTTTCATTGCCTCGATAGTTTGCTTATCCGCTCCTGCTGAAATGGCACCTATCGCCGTGCAAGCCGACAACAAAGTGGCTGTTTTCTTATAAATGACTTGCAAATAGCAGGATTCATCCAAGATGCTCTCATCCGCCGTTTCCATCTGTTTGATTTCACCTTCGGAAAGGTCCCGTCCGAGATTGGAAATGATGCCAATGATACGCAAGTCGCCTGTTTGAATGGAACGAATCAATGCCGTTGAAAGAATATAGTCGCCAGTCAACACAGCCACACGATTGTCGAAAATAGCATTCAAGGAAGGAACGCCACGCCGTTCACGTGTTTCATCGACTACATCGTCATGAATCAGCGTAGCCGTATGCAACAACTCCAAAAAAACAGCGGAATTGATGGTGCAATCTGTTACACTCCCACAAGTTTTAGCCGACAACAACACTAACAACGGACGCACATGTTTGCCCGTTGACCTCAAAATCTGCTCAATGGCAGCCTGTAATCTCTTCGTCTCGCTTCTCAAAGAGGATTCAAACTCCTCGTTAAAGCGGGCAAATTCAGCAGCCACAGGCTCTTCTATTTTTCTTCTGTCTATCATATTTCTTTCAACGCTTTGCAAAAGTAACAAAAACTATTTATCAACAGTAACAATAGCGTCTAATATTTAGAAAGAAGAACATAGTCTATCCAATAGAGACCTTATTATTTCTTCGGCATCAAAGTGATGAATGGAATAATCATCTCTTCCATGGAAATGCCACCATGTTGGAAAGTATTTTTGTAATATGAGACATAATAATTGTAATTATTGGGATAAGCAAAGAAGTTCTGCCCTAAAGCAAATATATATTTGCTGCTCAGGTTGGGCGATGGAAGCCCGACTTTCTGCGGTTCACATATTTCAAACACCTCTTTCGGGTTATAACTTAAATTCTTCCCCAATTTGTAACGCAAGTTGGTATTGGTGTTCTTATCTCCAATCACTTTTACAGGAGTATCCACACGGATTGTCCCATGATCGGTCGTCACGATTACTTTATAGCCTGTTTTAGCTATCCGCCTGAACAATTCCAATGTCGTAGAATGGCGGAACCACGAACGAGTCAAGCTGCGGTAAGCCGCTTCGCTCTGCGCCAATTCACGAATCATCTTGCTTTCCGTCCTGGCATGTGACAACATATCCACGAAGTTCAGGATGATAACGTTCAATTGGTTCTTCAATAGCGACGGAATCATTCCTAAAAGCTTCTCGCCGTATAGGGAATCGTGCACCTTGTTGTAAGAGAATGAATATTTCTTGCGGAAACGGTCGATCTGTGTTTGGATAAGCGGAGCTTCGTTCAGGTTTTTGCCCTCTTCGCTCTCTTCGTCCACCCATAAATCCGGAAATAACTTTTCTATTTGCAAAGGCATCAATCCGGAGAATATCGAATTGCGGGCATATTGGGTCGCTGTCGGCAATATGCTGTAATACATATCTTCATCGAAAGTATAAAATTCCGACAGCAGGTCTTTAACCACCCTCCATTGATCCATTCGGAAATTATCAATCAGGATGAAAAAGATTTTCTCCCCTTCATCCAAGAGAGGGAACACGCGCTTTTTGAATAAATCAGGGCTCATCAAAGGACGATATTCAGGATGATTGATCCAGTCCTCGTAATTCTTCTTGATAAACTTGCCAAATGCCAAGTTCGCCTCTTCCTTCTGCATCAACAGCATGTCCATCATCTGCGTCTGGCTGCTTTCCAATTCCAATTCCCAATAGACCAACTTCTTATAAACCTCTTTCCAGTCCTGCGTTGTCAAGGAATCATTGATTTGCATGCCAATTCTTCCAAACTCCTGTTGATAACCCTGGGTCGTTGTCTCGGAAATGATGACATTCTTATGCACATTCTTCTTGATTGACAACAAAAGCTGGTTCGGATTGACCGGTTTAATCAAGTAGTCGGCAATCTTGTTGCCAATGGCTTGGTTCATGATGCTCTCCTCTTCGCTCTTCGTCACCATGACAACCGGCACGTTAGGCGCAATTTCTTTAATCTGCGCCAAGGTTTCCAGACCTGTCAATCCCGGCATATTCTCATCCAAAAAGATAATGTCAAAGACATCTTCCCGGCAACAGTCGATGGCATCTTGCCCGCTGATTACCGGAACCACTTCATATCCCTTTTCCTTTAGAAACAAAATATGAGGTTTCAACAAATCTATTTCATCATCTGCCCAAAGTACCTTATCTTTCTTCATCGCCTCTATTATTCTTTAGCATTAAACTTCCATCTTTCTCTATCAATAACGAAAAGATGTGCTATTTCGTATATCAAAAACAACCAGCCTGTCTGAAAATCAATGGTCAGTACTCTCCAATATTTTCACGGAAGTACTGGCTATTATTCCTGTTTAATAGGAAACCGTCACATCAAAACCTTCGTTTCTTGCCCGCTCTGCAATGGCATCCAAATCGGTTTTAGAAACCTTATAAAGCGATTTAAGAGGGGTTTCCCTGTCAATAGTATAAATCATCACCTGCCGCGGTTTGATTTGTTTCAATGCTGCTATCCATCCTTCTATCTCTTCTTCAGTTGTATTGTCTACCTTCACTCCGTCCCGTTCGCCTCTCAAAAACATGGTTTGGATGATCAGATTGCCCTCGAAACGGCAAAGGTTCTTCAACAAAGCATCGAAACAAAAGCCAGGTTTGTTCGGATTGTCCACTTGATGAATACGGCTGTCTAAAACAGAATCCAACTTCATGATATTATCCTCCACTTTGCATAAGGCTTGAAAAACAGACTCCCTGTCGAGCATGGTCGAATTGGAGAGGACTGCAATCTTTGCAGAAGGACAATGTTGGTTACGGATAGCTATGGTGTCATCGATAATTCCGGCAAATTCGGGATGCAACGTCGGTTCGCCATTTCCTGCAAAAGTAATCACATCCGGAACCAAGCCTTCCGCACGCATCGCATCGAGCTTCAAAATCAATTGCTCCTTCACCTCTTCCCTTTTGGGCAAAGCGGTGTGTGTCCGGTGGTCTTCGTTGAATCCGCATTCGCAATAAATGCAATTGAACGTACACAACTTCCCGTCTGCCGGGAAAAGATTCACGCCTAATGAAACGCCTAATCTTCTACTATGAATAGGCCCATAAATGATTTTATCAAAAAGAATCGTACTCATAATTTCTTTTGTCTAACGTTACTTTTCTTCTCACAAAGATAATGATTCGGTTCAGAATTTAAATCGAAAAAGCAAAGATAAATCTGTTTTATGTTTACCTTGTATCTGTTCCGTCCCGCTACCGATAATTCTCCTATCCGTGTAGGTAGTGTGCCCCAATTTGGCAGAAAGTTTCACCAACCGGCAGATATCCCAGTTTGCCGTTGCAACCAAACGGACGCCTTTGCCGTATAATGAGGGCATATAAAAGGCGTACAAAAGGTTCTTTTCATAGGAACTGATGCGGACGGAATAGCTATCGGTTGAAAACCATGCGGCATATAAATCCATTCGGAGCGGGAGCTGACGAGGTTTCCAACCGATGCTTTGCGCTAACATATAGCCCCATTCCTTTTTCTTCCGGGCAGTAAGGTGCGTCCCGTCCATGGAAGTCCGCAAATACCATCTGTCATCCCATCCGTAAATGGCTTGCCATCTCAAACGGCGCTGCACGTCATCCTCATTTCTCCTTTTCTCTTTGTATCTCAAATAGGAGGAGAATCTTCGTCCCGACATATAATCCGCCTGTACCATATACTCTTTGCCGGTCTGCAAACTCACAGCTTGGTATTTCAGCCATGGAAATCGGAAGAAATCGGCATAGGCGGATAATTTCCAGTGGGCAAAAGGCTGCCATTGCAAACCACAATAATATCCTTGTTCATTTTGCACGGTGCTATTTTGCCCAAAAGCATTGCCATAAAGCGATTGGTAACGTTTGTCATAATAACGGTGAAGCAAAAGCAAAGAGAAATAGGAGGCAGGAGCCAGCCGAAGCGCATTCATTGTGGCAATAGCTCCATTCGCAGAAACGGCAGTCTCGCCGTATATCTTTATCATCTGACTTTTCAACAGGTAATCAACACCTATGTTGAAATTGTTCTTTCCCCTAAATACAAAGCGGTTATAAGGCAATTCTTGAGGGTAAAAGGTTGCTCCGCCAAAATAGTAATCAACCGCAGTAACCCCCACTTGGAAGCGGGGTTTTATCCAACGAAGATGCCCTCCAAACGTATGTATGTCCAGTTTCTTCCGCTTTTTCCAATCCCGTTCCAAGCGATGCAAACCATCTGTTTTCAAAGACGGGAAAGTATCATTCACTACCGCCGCATCGCATTTCCTTCCAGAATAAAAAAGCGTCCATTCACACGACTTGTTGAGTGATAAAGTAGCAGCTGCACCTCGGAAAAAATCTTGTTCGTTGGTGGAATAATGCCGCCTGATACCAGAAGTTCGTCGCTCGGCTTGCGTAACCATGGCAGCACGACTGGGAGAAAAGTCATGGCTCAACACCAATCCTTGCCCGAAGGAGAGTTTGTAATCGCCCAATGCCAATGTTTTTATCGCCTTATGACTTTTCAATAGGAAATGGAAAGAGTAATAATCAAAACCTTTGTGCTGGTCTGTCCAAAATGGTTCACCTGCATCTTTCTCGGCGACAAATCCCCACATCAACCGCTCGTCGAAACGGTAACTATATCGCAAGGAGCTATAAAAAGGTTCGCCTAAATATTTACGGTTTGGATATTTCTGCAAAACCGAGTCGGGATAAGATTGATATCCGCTTTTCTGTTGAAAACAGTTGTCATACCTAAGAATCAATTCATTGTTCCCATATTTCAACATATTCTTAACCGATAATTTACGCTTATCAACAGGTTTTTCCCCGATATAAACAAATGGATAAAGTAATTCGACCGTAGCATAATCCATTCCATATATCGCTTTCAGTTCATAAACGGAGACGAACGAACGGACTCTTTTCCGGTAACGGAGAATCTGTTCCACCTGTTTATCGCTCAGGAAAGGAAGCCGGCTCAGTTGTTCTTCAGTCACTCTATTCAAATCAAACGGATGTTCCGACAAATAGGACAATTCCGTATAAAGCGTTTCCAACTTCTCACTGCCCGCGGCATCATCGGCTAAATTATCGACATATTCTTTCCATTTATCAACAGCTATTATCTGTTGGCTATAAGCATGATAACTTAATATCAACCATGTTATCAACCATATTATTAACTTTCTCATAAGGCATGTGGTTTAAAAAGCATAAGACAATCCAACACCTGAGTTAATCCCTAATTCGGGATGCCAAATCGCTGCAATATCCAATTGGAAACCATAGCAACAGAAGCCAACACCCAAAGTAGGAAGAAGAGGCAACGTTTGTACTCCCGCCCGAAATGTAAAACAGGAATATGCTTTGTATTCCATGCCCGCTCCAGCCATGACATCATGTTGATTATCGACCGCACCAAATGAAGTTATCCATAGGTCGTTCATAACTTGCCAGTTAAAACCTACTTCCACTCTGTAAGATTTGAACTCATTGATATCAACATCTTTAGCCGACAACCGGAAAGACGGCAAATCTTTTACAGAAAGAGCCATCAACAGGTTTTCAAACGGTTTATAAACAACTCCCATGTCTACTGAAATACGGGCGGGAGACTCTTCATATAGTTCCGATTGCAAACCAGCATATTGGAATGCTATGCCCAAACTCCACCATTTATTCAGGCGTTTAGAGAGCAGACATCTCCCCATCACCATCCTGTATTGTTCATATCCGAATGATGAAAGATGCATTCCTGCCGAGAGATAGGGATTCGGGAAAAGGAAATATCCTTGAACCGTGCCCAACTCTTTTAATCCATAACGGTTAAAATATTCAATTCCTACGGAGCGGTCTTTAGCCCACTCCATCATGGACGGATTGGATAAGGCATCCAAAACCACCCCACTTCCTCCCATTGAGAGGGATTTGATATTGGGAACTCTCAAATTGTCTGAAGCAAAAGCAACAGATACAGACAAAGCTGCCAAAAAAAGAAGTGCTTTTTTCATAGCTATTTGGTTTGGAAATTTTTATTCTCAGAAATTGGATGCAAAGGTAAGGATTCAGCGGCAAACCGAATCCTTTTTACCTTCTAAAGTTTTGAACAAGTTTTCAATCCCTCCTGTTTATATGGAGATTTCCAAGAGGTTGTACACATTCAACATTACTTGTTTTGCAACACCTTCAACACCTGCTCTGCAAAGCTCTTCATTCCCTTTACAGACGGATGTCCGCTCTTCTTGTCGATGTCTTTTAATTTGATTACCGGCACATTGTAATGACGACACACCTCATCTACCGACTGGTTTACCACCTCTTTTAATTCGGAATTAAGAATGAAGTAGACATCCACATTTGGATAATGTTGACGAATGTCGCTAAGCATCTTCGCCATGGCTGGACGAAAATAGTAAAGGTCGGCGCGTTTCCACCCTTCATACTGGTATTCTCCCATTTTCACGCCTGCCCAAGAATCGTTGGTTGCCCCACAAATAAGGATGATATCAGGATTGCCAAGATTGTTGGTTCGGGTGACAAACGAACGGTCGGTGAAATCTTCGTCCCTGTATCCTGTATTGCAAATGGTCGAACCTGAATAAGCATTAATCATGCCTAACTTATATCCTCCCTCTTTTACCACTTGCCACCACCAAGTCTGCTCTACGCTCGTTACATCCGTTTGGTCGGTGTGGGCAGGATTATAATACCATATCGCATTGTCTTCGGGAATAAAACCTTCATAAGTGGAATAGGAGTCACCCAACACAGCGATTGTCTGGCGCACTTGCGCCATGCCTTGCTGAAACAGCATCAGCGACAAGGCAAACAAAACAAATATCTTTTTCATCTTATTAGAACTCATTTGGCACAAAGGTATAACTTAATCTTTCATTCCCGCAATAAGAAACGGATTATTCATCCCATCAGCCTACAAACATATAATTAAAACAGCGTTAAAACAGTGTTTAAACACTGTTTTAACGCTGTTTTAATAAAGATACTTAGTTCCGTGACTATTGCAGAAGAAGGTTGAAGAAGTTTTCGATGCTTTCCTTGTCTACGAACAGGAAGTCAATCCCGCAGACTGTGTGCTGCTTCATCAGATTCTCCAAGCCTTTGTATCCATCTTTGCCTGCAGAAAGTATTTGCTCTTCATACAATTGGCAAACTGTTTTCCGTGCTGGATCATTTGGCAATGAAGTATATGTGCCCAAATACCAGTTTCCTTCAAATACATTGTCTGTGGACTGGGTCAAATCAAAGTGGGAAGGCTCGGCTGCATAGAAGATATTCTGACTAAAAGTAGTGCGGGCGGCATAACCATCCCAATTGTCGGACACAATCATGCTCCGGTCAATATCCTTACCCGGTTTGGCATTGGCATGAATGATGTTGCGTTCAATTCGTGTATCTTCTACCCGACCTGCAATATGAATGCTTGGTGAAAACATACCTTGGCGTGTAAGTTTGGGACGAATTCCATCTCCGATGCTGATATTGTACCGTACAGAACTGCGCTGGTTGCCCAAACTGTAGGTTCGTTCGTTGCCCGAATCGCACACCAACGCTAAACCGCCGTAGTTGTCATGGCTGTAATTGTATTGGATAACCGTGTTCCGGCAATTGTAATCGCAATCGTAAGCTTGCGCATCCCAAGGAGCCTTGTGTCCGCTGACATGATTAAACTGGATTGTCGTATTATCACAGCTCCAAGGCCAAAATCCAGCAGCAGCTTCCGTCATGGGTAATACATCCGGGCAATTACGCATAACGTTATATTCGATAAGCGTGCTGTCACAACCAATGGGCACAATGCCATCACCGGGAACTTCTTCAATAAGGTTGCCACGTACCACAGTATGTTTACTTGGATACCAATTCCGGCGGTCGTGATAACCGCTCCAAATCATGGCATTACGTGCACATCGCAAGATATGGCAATTCTCGATGACAAGGCTGTCGAAGCAAGACTTCACCAGTTCTCCTTCATTGACAATGTAAATTCCGCTTCCTCCTCCCAATTGCTTGACGTATGACCCGTTGACGTCACGAATGGTCAAACCGTCGATGCGGATATTGTGCGCAATCCCGTAATCCTTACATTCAATCTTCAATCCCGTTCGTTTAGGCAGAGGCTGTTTCCCCGTGTTTACGATTTCAAGATCCCGCATGATAAGGTATTCCGAATTGAAGATGCGGGCAGCATAAAGCGAAGTGTCATTTCCCACAATGCACGGCTTCGACAGTTTTTCATCTCCATAAGAAGCAATAACAACTGGCTCAGTCGCTGTTCCTTTCCCACAGACTTCAAGTTCTCCATTAAAAGTCGCTCCACGCTTCAGCAACAATTGTTCGCCAGGAGTCAAAGAGAGGTTCTTTACTTTTTCTAAACTCTGCCAAGCCTCCTCGACTGAACGTCCAGAGTTGGCATCATTTCCATTTACTGGGTCGATATAATAAGTAGATGGACTGCTCGAAGTGCATGAACTTAGTTGTATTCCTACAGCCACACACGATACCCACAGCAACAAATCAAACAAAACAAATATCTTTTTCATCATCTAATAATACTTTTGATGCAAAGTTATGACTTTATCTTTCATTTATATATTAGTTTGACGTCGTATTAATTCACATATGGTAATTTTTCTATAAAAAACAGCAACCGTTGTTTTACTTACTTTTTTCTTCTGCTTAACATAACCGTGCATTCCGCAAGAATTTTTGTGGAGTCATGCCGTATTTCTTTGTAAAGAGACGGTACAGCGAGGTGGAGGAGATGAAAGTGCATTCTTTCAATAGTTCTTCTACATTGGCGTATTTACCCGAAAGCAAAAGTTCCGCTACATATTCGATGCGCAAATCGTTGATATATTCGCTGAAACTTTTACCTGTGAACTGACGGAACAAGCCGGCGAACTTGTTAGCAGGAATATTGAATTCGTCCATGAGCGCCTTGCGGGAGAAAGTGTTGTCGAGGAAGAATTTCTGATCAATGATTTTTACTCTGATTTGCTCGAACAGCAGTAGGTCTGGATCCTCATCGTCATTCCATGCAATATTTTCGGACAGAGTACTACGGTTTAACTTCTCAAGCTCTTCCTTATATCTCATTGCCTCTTTCACGTTGGCAACCAAAGAAATGTTCTTCTTTCTGATGATGCGGTTGTTATATCCCAGCACGCAACCAATGATAGCCAAAGCAATCAAGATGCAGATGGCTATCACAAGCCCCCAACGTTGGTGAGTGATTTGAGCCTCCTTGTCTTTGACATCGTAGATGATGGACAACTCTTGTGAGGAACTGCGCAACTCCCTTACACGCAGGCTGTCCCGCAATACGCTTAGTCGCTCAAAATAGCTTGCCGCCTTGTCATATTGTTCCAATCCCTGATATGCCATGCCGTAGAATTTTAAGGTGGAAGACATGTAGAGGTTGATAGTATCTTTCTTATGCATCATCTCTGTTTCACGTTGCTTGCACATATCCACGATTTCATCATAACGATGCAAGTCAAAGAGATAAGGCACAACCAAGTAGGCGTACCGGCGATTGATACGCCCCATCTTCTGAAATTCAGAATATGCCTCATTCGCTTCTTTTTCTTGCCCTAATTTGGAACATACGACAGCACGATGGGCAAGCCATTTGCATTTTTCTTGCTCATAGAGTCCTTCCATTTCAGCCTCGCCTGGAGTTTTGGCATACAAGTATTTCTCAAGTTTATCAAGTACTTGAAGGGCTTCCCCGTATCTTTTATCACGCTCGTAGCAGATAAGTAAATCGTTGCAGTTTGCACGCAAATTGTCATATTTCCTGTCGTAATGCGATTTCTCCATCATCTCTGTGGCTTGCAGCATATAGACATAACCACGTTCTTTCGTGCCTTGTTCATGAAGGCTCTTGCCTAAATAAAATAGGGCAATCGACTCCATACCACTGTCTCCAGCTTCTTGGGCATTTTGCATTAAGAGCTTTACCGTCTCTGCTTTTCGCTTTTCATCATATAAGCCATCATAGCATGAAATCAAACGATGAAGCAGCTTCATTGTCATCTGCTCATCTCGCTTCACCGCCTTTGCAGCAAGGGCGTTTTTATAGAAGCTGGCAGCTATGATGAAGCGGCCGGTGTTATAATACAAGTCACCTTCCGTTATATCGAGTTCATGAGTAGCTTGCTTTCCCTTCTTCCGTAGTTCCATCATGATGCGTTCAGCCAAAGATGTGTCCGAAAAAGTAAACTCGTACACTTTATCTTCTGTTATCAGGCTATCGGGCAAGGCTGACCGGTTGGCGAGCAAAGGCATCGCCCACAATCCGCAAACAAGCGAACATAACCATATTCTCATTTTTCTATGCAAATGCCTTTTCATTATACTATGTTGTTATGATTATCAAAAGTACAACTTATATCTAAAATTAAGGATGCTTTACTTCTTTTTTGGTAATATCTGGGTAAGATTATGAAGATTTGGGAGGGAAATTAATAATCGGGAATGGCAGCTGAAAAAGCGAAAGAGTGTATTCTGAGTAATTCAGTAAATCTATCTTATGTTTGTTAAACGAAACAATCGCTTGCTTGTTTATTTGGCGTTATTTATTCTTGCAGACACATACATTAAATATTAACGTTTAAAATTCCAAATTATGAATTACAAGAAAATGACTTTTAGAGCCTCGATGCTCGGTTTGATAGTTATGTTATTTGCCGGTTTAGTCAGTTGCAGCAGTGATGATGATGACAAAAATATCCCTGTAGAGGAAACTAAAGTTCCAACAACAGGGGCTATTGTTTTTTTGTATGCAGCAACGGAGGATGAACTGTCTATATGCGACATGATTGCGGAGTACACAGATGAGAATGGAGCGACTAAGACAGAAGCTATCACTGCTACAAAATGGAAAAAACAAATCAATTTTAGTAGTTTGCCTGCCAAAGGATTGATTTCCATCAAACGTACGTTAAAAGCAAATGTGGAATTAGAGAAGAAGTCTTATCAATTTAGTAGTCATTCGCTATTAATCACAGTCGCTATCTTTGATCAAAACAAAAAGACTGTTGATTCTGCTACATCTGGTAGTACTAATTCATATTTATCTGTAGGAAAAGACAAAGTAGAAGAATATATCAAAAAAGAGAGTTCTAATACTTATTATTCTTATGTTTTAGATAAGAAAAAGAATGCGCAAGATAGTTATTTCACCATCGAATATCTAAAGCAATAATACATGAGAAGCAGCATCATCACATTAGTCCTTCTTCTATCAATCGGAGTATCTTGGGCTGGAGACCGCAATCGTATCATCGCATTAGGCGTGCGCAACTTCACCTATACTCCGAAAGAGGGAAAGGAAACGCTTGGAAGCGCATTAGGCTCTATTGCGAACGTCTTGATTACTGGGCAGAATACTACACAACAACCACAATACAAGGATGCTGTTAGGGCAGCTATTGTGAGAGGATTGACTTCCGGCTTTCGCACAATCGCTACCGACATGGGGAATATTGGTGAACAAACGAATGCCACTTTTGACTATTATGTGGATGCAACAATAAATAACATTTCCACCACGACTAAAACGGAATCAACAACTACTACCAAGAATGGTGTTAACACATATTATAAAGCCATGGTGGGAATTACCCTGCAATTCAAAGATTCACAAACTGAGGAGGTGATAGCCAGTCCGATGTTTAAGATTTCCGACGTAGATGTTGCATGGATAGAAACAGAGGAAAGTGCGATAACCTCTACTTTGCGCAAGTTGTCAGCTTACGTAGGAGGATATTGTAATCGCAAGTATCCAATCTATGGCACAATATTGGAAAGTGCCCGACAAAGCAAAGACAAGCAAAAAGAGGTGTATATCGACCTCGGAACTAATTTAGGCGCATACAAAGGACTTCATCTAACTGCCTACACTGTAAAAACGATTGCAGGGAAAGAAGCTAAGACTCAAGTAGGCAAGTTGAAGATAATGGATGTACAAGGCGAGGATATAAGCTTTTGCAAGATACAAAGCGGCGGCAAGGAAATCAAAAACATACTTGACAAGGGAGAAACTATCTTCGTGAAAAGTACAGAGTAAAATCCCATTACTGATCAATGCAAGTATGACCTCTTTTCAAAAAGGTAGTATGCTTTTCAAGAAAAGGTAGTATGCTTTTTGGAAAGAGGTCGTAAGCTGTGGTTGAAATTAATTGGATGAACAATTACCTGAATATCGTCAAATACGACAGCCACGATATTTTATATTGGAACTGATGGCTTTCTTTTCATCATTATAATAAAAAGTTTTTTCTATAATTGTAATACTAATTAAAGCGAATAGCAATAAGTTGATGCCCAATCTTCCAAATCGGTTCTTCGATAAATTTTTAATAAAAAAATTCATAAAATAGCAACAACGTATTGGAATATTTGTTTAATTTGCGATTGTGCTTCTAAGAGAGTTTATTAAAAGTTTAAATAATAACGCTATTTACTATGCCTGACAGAAACATAATTTATAATGTTTATCATTTTTATCGAGAAGGTTTCCGCAATATGACCATTGGACGGACGCTGTGGACTATAATTATTATCAAGCTTATCGTGATATTTGCTATCTTAAAAATTTTCTTTTTCCCCGATGTGCTTGGCAAAAAGGCGAAAGGCGGAGACAAAGCGTCGTATGTGGCTGGAGAGCTGATTAGACGGTAAATAGCAGATTCTATTCATATAAGAGACAGAAACAATAAAGTCAAACCATTTAATATTTAAACAAAAACTTATGAATCCACTTTTGACAATTGACCCGACGCTCATTGATTGGTCACGCGCCCAATTTGCGCTTACAGCCATATATCATTGGCTGTTCGTGCCGCTCACATTGGGATTGGCTGTAATCATGGGTATTATTGAAACAATCTACTATCGAACAGGAAAACCGTTTTGGCGTGAAGCATCCCAATTTTGGCAGCGTCTGTTTGGCGTGAACTTTGCCATGGGTGTGGCTACGGGTATTATCTTGGAGTTTGAATTTGGTACCAACTGGAGTAACTACTCTTGGTTTGTAGGCGACATATTTGGTGCCCCACTTGCTGTTGAGGGCATTGTGGCCTTTTTCATGGAAAGTACATTTGTTGCCGTTATGTTCTTTGGTTGGGAGAAAGTATCCAAAGGATTCCATCTTGCCTCGACATGGCTCACCGGAATTGGTGCTACCATATCAGCATGGTGGATTCTCGTTGCCAATTCATGGATGCAATATCCGGTAGGCTGCGACTTCAATCCAGACACCGTGCGCAATGAGATGACAAGCTTTGCCGATGTAGCCTTGTCACCAATGGCTGTTGACAAGTTCTTCCACACTGTTACCTCATCATGGATTGTTGGTGCAGTGTTTGTATGCGCAGTAAGCTGCTGGTATCTGTTGAAAGGCAGGGAGAAACTTCTCGCACGACAGAGCATAAAGATTGCAAGCATAGTTGGCATCGTCGCATCTGTGATAGCAATGGCTACAGGCGACTCTTCTGCGGTCAAAGTTGCCGAAGTGCAACCTATGAAACTTGCTGCAATGGAAGCCCTTTACGATGGCGGAGAAGGCGAAGGTCTTACGGTGATTGCTGCCATCAATCCATTTTCACAGCCCGATTATGCCAAAGGTGGAGAAGCACCGTTGCGCATTGCTATTCCTAATGGACTATCATTACTTGCCACCCACTCGATGAACGGTTATGTGCCTGGCATCAATGATATTCTAAATGGATACACTTGTCCGGACGGCAAACGCGAACTTTCTGCCGAGGAGAAGATGGAACGTGGACGCAATGCCATTGCTGCCCTTGCAGAATACCGTAAGATCAAGGCAGCTGACGCCAATGACAGCCGTTTGCCTGAACTTACAAAGCAATTGAAAGAGGATATGCCTTATTTCGGATATGGCTACATAAAAGACCGTGACGAACTTGTTCCTTTCATTCCTATCAACTTCTACGCCTTCCGCATCATGGTGGGCATAGGGACATTGCTGCTGCTCTTCTTCCTCGTCATCGGGCATGTGGCATGGCGACAGGACATCACTGTTCGGAGCCGTTGGTTGTGGATGGCAGCTATTCTTATGCTTCCGCTTACCTACATTGCCAGCGAAGCAGGATGGATTGTTGCTGAGCTTGGCCGCCAGCCGTGGGCAATTCAGGACATGTTGCCGACAGTTGCTGCCGTGTCCGACCTCCGTTCAGGCAGCGTAGCATTGACATTCTTCATTTTCCTTGTGCTATTCACCGTTCTGCTCATTGCCGAGATTAGAATAATGTGCCGTGTGATAAAAGGCTACAAGTCGCCATTTGAATCAGAGTCCGAGAATTAAACATTAGTCATTTAACATTTAACACATAACACTGCTATGACATATTCATTTCTTCAACAATACTGGTGGTTTATCGTGTCGCTGCTTGGAGCGTTACTCGTGTTTTTGCTTTTCGTCCAAGGAGCCAACTCTCTTGTCTACAGTTTAGGCAAGACAGAAGAGGGGCAGCGCAAAGTGATAGAATCAACCGGTCGCAAGTGGGAGATAACATTCACCACACTTGTCACTTTCGGCGGAGCCTTCTTCGCCTCGTTCCCATTGTTCTACAGTACAAGTTTCGGCGGAGCCTATTGGCTTTGGATGATCATACTCTTCTCGTTTGTATTGCAAGCCGTAAGCTATGAATTCCAGCACCGGAAAGGAAACTTGCTTGGGACACGTACTTACCGCTGTTTCCTTATCCTCAACGGAATCGTTGGTCCGCTGCTCTTAGGTGGTGCAGTTGCCACATTCTTCGACGGCTCTAACTTTATTGTAGAGAAAGCATCGCTGACAGACATTGGCGCTCCTGTCATCAGCCGTTGGGCGAATGCCTCGGCAGGACTTGATGCCTTGCTTGATCTTTGGAATCTTGCTTTAGGGCTTGCTGTGATGTTCCTTGCACGTATGCTTGGTATCTTGTATATCATGAATAATGTAGACGATGAGGATATACGTTCACGTGGTTCAGTGAGACTTATAGGCAGCACAGTGCCATTCCTCGTGTTTTTCCTCGCATTCTTTGTGCGTACATTGCTTAAGGAAGGTTATGCCGTTAACCCGGAAACAGGCGTTGTGTTCATGGAACCGATGAAATATCTGCACAATTACCTGAACATGTGGCCGCTTGCTTTACTGACTGTAATCGGAGTTGTTCTGTTGCTCTACGGAGTAATTCGCACTATCATTAGTGCAACCTACATCAAAGGAATATGGCCTGCTGGAATTGGTGTGATTCTCGTTGTGTTGTCGTTGCTTCTAGTGGCAGGATTAGGCAATACAGCCTATTATCCGTCCAATGCAGACTTGCAGTGCTCGTTGACCATTTCCAATAGTTGCAGTAGCGAGTTCACGCTCCGCACAATGTTCTATGTATCGTTGCTTGTTCCGTTTGTTTTCGCCTATATTGCCTACGTATGGCGTGTGATGGACAGGAAATAATCAGGGTTCGTACGACAGCGTCAGACTCTCGTTAAAAGACAAAAGCAGTGTGGCATAATTGCAAACAGCTGCGTTGCTTTCGCAACACGACTACAGTGCTTAACATTTTACGAGTTCTGATACACCTTAAAGGGGCTGCATCAAAACAATCGTTTTGACACAGCCCCTTTATATTGTACGTAAGGAAATAAACTGTTTACTTCTCTTCCTTTATTTCGGTTGTCTCCTCTACAATTTCCGATATTACTTCCACCGATTCGTTTTCCTCTACAATTGGAGCAGTTTCTGCGGGCGGCTCAACCGGAACAGGATTATCTGCTACAACAGGTTCCTCTTCGGGCTGTTTCCGCTTCTGTTTGATTTCCCGAATATGCTCCTTAAACAAACGATCGGTTCGAATCTTCTTGATGGCCATTCGAGCTGCATCTTGTTGCGATTCTTTCTTTGAATATCCAACTCCAACACCAATTTGCTCTTCAGTTTCGGACAAGAAAACAGCCGATTGAAACATTGGGCTTCCCTGTTCATCGGCAAAAGTCTCAATAACTTCAAACCGGACTGGAATGCGATGCTTTTGTCCCCATTCAATAAGATGAGATTTGAAATTCACTTCCTTATTCAAAAGAGAGTCCAAATCTATATTTTTAATCATCACCTGGTCGATAAACCTATAGCAATAATCAAAACCCTTATCTAAATAAATCGCACCAATCAAGGCTTCTAAAGCATTGCCAAGGATATTGGAATTATGTCCTTCCAAAATTGAATAATGAATAGAGTAATGCAACATCTTTTGCAAATTGAGATTCTTGGCAATCTCATTCATGGATTCGCGAGATACAATTTTAGAACGTGTATTGGTAAGTAAGCCCTCGCCTCCATGTTCAAAATGTCTATATAATATATCTGCCACTATCCCACTTAATATAGCATCTCCTAAGAACTCCAAACGTTCGTTATTAATCAATCCGCCATCTTGAGACTCGATAGACGATGAACGATGAAGAAACGCCTCTTGGTAATACTGTATATTATCCGGATAGAAACCAGTAATCCTGTATATAGACAAATAAGGCTCCTTACCTCTATGCATAAGGAGCCTTATCTTCTTGTATAGTTTTGAAAACACTTTATTCTACAAACTTTTTGACAATTAGACTTGCATTATGTCCTCCAAAACCGAATGTGTTAGATAAAGCAGCATTGACAGTGCGTTTCTGAGCTTTATTGAAAGTAAAGTTCATGTTGTAGTCTATTTCTGGATCATTATCACCTTCTGTATGATTGATAGTCGGAGGGACGATATCTTCCTTAACGGACATTACACTAATAATAGCTTCCAAAGCTCCGGCAGCACCTAACAAATGTCCTGTCATGGACTTAGTTGAACTGATGTTCAATTTGTAGGCATGTTCGCCAAATACTTCTTTAATTGCTTTCACTTCAGACAAGTCACCTACTGGTGTAGATGTACCATGAACATTGATATAATCAATATCTTCCGGTTTCATCTCAGCATCTTCCAACGCATTTGTCATTACCAACTTGGCACCTAATCCTTCTGGATGAGTAGCTGTCAAATGATAAGCATCAGCAGAAAGACCTGTACCTGCTACTTCTGCATAAATCTTAGCACCACGTGCCAACGCATGTTCCAACTCTTCAAGAACCAGACAAGCAGCACCCTCACCCATTACAAATCCATCACGACTTGCACTAAACGGACGAGAAGCTGTTTCCGGTGAATCATTACGAGTTGACAAGGCATTCATGGAGTTGAAGCCTCCTACACCTGCTGCTGCAATAGCGGCTTCTGCACCGCCTGTAATTATTGCATTCGCTTTACCTAAGCGGATATAATTGAATGCGTCTGCAATGGCATTGGTAGAAGAAGCGCAAGCTGAAACCGTAGCGAAGTTAGGACCACGGAAACCATAAATCATGGAGATATGGCCGGCTGCGATATCTGCAATCATTTTAGGGATGAAGAACGGGTTGAACTTAGGACCAATTGTGTCCTTCGTTTTAGCGTAACCCATCACTTCGTCTTCAAATGTCTGGATACCACCAATTCCAGCAGCGAAGATAACACCAATACGGTTCTTATCTTCCTTCTCCAAGTCCATAGCTGCATCGTCTACTGCCTGTTTCGCTGCACCAATAGCCAACAAACTATATCGATCACATTTGCGAGCTTCTTTGCGATCCAAATATTGAAGAGAATCAAATCCCTTCACTTCACACGCAAACTGTGTCTTAAATTTACTTGCATCAAAATGAGTAATAGGTCCTGCTCCACTTTTCCCATTCAGAAGCCCCTCCCAAGTTTCGGGAAGGGTATTTCCCAACGGAGAAATAGCACCAAGACCTGTTACTACTACTCGTTTTAATTCCATACCTTTTATTAAAGGATTTGATTACTTGTTTGTGTTAGCTTCGATATAAGCGATAGCGTCACCTACAGTAGTAATCTTTTCAGCTTGGTCATCAGGAATTTGAATACCGAATTCTTTTTCAAATTCCATAATCAATTCTACTGTATCAAGTGAGTCTGCACCTAAATCATTAGTAAAGCTTGCTTCGTTTGTAACTTCAGATTCTTCTACACTCAGTTTATCAACGATGATATTCTTTACTTTTTCAGCAATTTCAGACATAACTTTCAATTTTAGATTAATAATTACAATTTTACTTTTTAATTTTGCTGCAAAGAAACGAATTTTTTGTGTAACGACATAAATTTCAATCATAAAAAATGCGTATATGTGCACATAAATTCTTATCTTGTGCACCAAATTAGTTAAAGTATGAAAAATATTGCTATTTTTGCTTCGGGATCAGGCACAAATGCCGAAAATTTCGCCCGTTTTTTTGCGCATGACGACACTGTGCGCATCTCTTTAGTTTTATCCAATCACGCTACTGCCGGAGTCCACCAAAGGATGACGGCTTTTGGTATTCCCACGATGACATTCTCCAATGAATGTTTCAGAAATGGGGATGATATCGTCAAGGTGCTTAAGGAAAACAACATCGATTTTATCGTATTGGCTGGTTTTATGAATAAAATATCAGATCCCTTGTTAGAGGCTTACCCTAATAAAATCGTCAACATCCATCCTGCCTTGCTGCCTAAATTCGGGGGGAAAGGCATGTATGGAATGCATGTACACGAAGCCGTTATTGCTGCCAAAGAAAAAGAATCCGGCATCACGATTCATTATATTGACGAGCACTACGATGAAGGCACAATTATTTTCCAAGCAAAATGTCCTATAGTACCGGAAGATGATGCGGAATCCGTCGCTACAAAGGTGCACGCCTTAGAATATGAGTTCTATCCGAAGGTCGTAAAGGATTTATTAAGTCGTTAAGTTAATCAATCTTCCAAAGGCGGAAATGGCAATTGCACATTTTTGCGATAGCCTGTCCCATTGAACGTTGCAACCGTTTCTCCTTTTTCATTGGTAATTATGACCTCGCAATTGGACAAGCGTTTGTGGTTCATAGTCTCTTTTGCTTCGGCATATAAATATCCGCGGCTTTCCGCCTTAAAGAAATTGATGGAAGAGGTAATGGAAAGTGTCAGTCGGGCATGGCTGTTCGTAGCAGCAGCAAAAGCCAAATCCGCCAAGGTGAAGATGGCTCCACCTTGGCAGACTCCACCTCCATTCAGGTGTTGCGGTTTGATTTCCATGCGAGCTTTTGCATATCCGCCTCTCACTTCCAAAAGTTCCACACCTGCCAACAAGGCAAATCTATCTCCTTCTAAAAACTTTTCGATTGTCATAGAGTTTATAAAAAAGGCTGTGTCAAAATGGTTGTTTTGATACAGCCCTATTAAGGGTGTCAGAATTAGCAAAATACAAGATTGCAATTTGCAATTTGCAATGATGACACTACCGTAAAGTTTTGTTTCCTATTCTTATTTATCTAACTTCCATTCAGCCCCGTCCTTCGTGTCTTTGATAACAAAGCCCATTGCTGTCAATTCGTTGCGAATCTTGTCTGAAGTGGCCCAGTCTTTATTGGCTTTGGCTTGTTGGCGGATGCTGAGGAGCAAATCCATTGCTTTGCTGAATGCTTCCAAACCATTGTTTACATCGCCGCTGCGCACCTCATCTTTAATTCCCAAAAGGTCGAAGGCAAACAAATGAAATACCTCCTGAAGCTCTTTCAAATCGGATTCGTTTAGTGTTTCCTTTCCATCCTTCACCAAATTAACAATTCTAGCAGCATCGAAGAGATGGGAGATAACAATTGGGGTATTCAAGTCGTCATTCATCGCCTCGTAGCACTTTTTCCGTATATCTTTCACCTCAATGGTAGATGTTGTGGCTGGTTTCAGCTTCTGCAAACTTGCATAAGCGTCCAACAATCTCGCCATTCCTTTCTCTGCGGCCTGCAAAGCTTCGTTGCTAAAGTCGACTGTGCTGCGATAATGCGCTTGCAAAATAAAGAAACGGATTGTCATGGCAGAATACGGCTGCTCCAATTTCTCATGGGAACCAGTAAAGAATTGATCTAAAGTAATGAAATTACCCAACGATTTGCCCATCTTTTGTCCATTGATGGTAATCATGTTGTTATGCATCCAATAATGCACCATTTCATGACCTTCAGAAGCCACAGCCTGTGCTATTTCACATTCATGGTGCGGGAATATCAAGTCCATTCCACCTCCATGAATATCGAACCTCTCTCCTAAATACTTTTTACCCATTGCTGTACATTCGCAATGCCATCCAGGGAAACCATTGCTCCAAGGAGAAGGCCAACGCATGATATGTTCCGGCTGAGCACATTTCCACAAGGCAAAGTCAATCGGATTGCGTTTCTCATCCTGACCGTCAAGTGCACGGGTGGTATTCAGCATATCATCAATGTTCCTGCCGGAGAGGACACCATAATGATGGTTTTTGTTATATTTCTCCACATCAAAATAAACAGAACCTTGGCTTTCGTAGGCATAGCCATTGTCTAAGATTCTCTTCACCAATTCAATCTGTTCGATAATGTGTCCGGAAGCATGCGGTTCGATGCTTGGAGGCAAAACATTCAATGCTTCCATCGCATGATGGTAACGGATGGTGTAGTATTGAACCACTTCCATCGGTTCCAATTGTTCCAATCTTGCTTTTTTAGCAATCTTGTCTTCTCCGTCATCGGCATCGTGTTCCAAATGTCCGACATCTGTTATATTACGCACATAACGAACTTTGTAACCCAAATGTTTTAGGTAACGGAATAAAATATCAAAAGTGATGGCTGGACGTGCATGTCCTAAATGCGCATCTCCATATACTGTCGGTCCGCATACATACATACCCACAAAAGGTTCGTGTAGCGGTACAAATTGCTCTTTCTTTCTGGTAAGTGTGTTGTAAATTTGTAATGGATGTTCCATATCTTCATCTGTTTGTTCACGACAAAGATACAACAAACAAATGAAAGGTGGCATAGAATCTTTGGTTTTTCGGCAAAGCGAAAAGAGATACGACGAAAAAGAAAGCTATACTTGTTTGAGAATGGATTATTGACTAACGATGTGTAAGCTCTTGAACATCTTAGTATCGTTCAAAGAGAGGTATTTGCAGATGCCTATTTTAGGCAAACGTTGGCTTTTTCTACACACTTTTTATCCTTTATTTGCTGAAAGACGAATCGTATATTATATAAAGGCGGTTTGCCAACAACCTTTTGACACACCGCCTTTCTATGGATTAAATCTCTTATGATTATTTGATTATTTGTTCCAATTCGCTTAGGTTTCTCTTGACATCTTCATCTGTCACTTCGTAGTTCTGCATGTCACCACCGATGTAAAGGTCGTATGCCGCCATATCAATCAAGCCGTGGCCGGAGAGATTGAACAAGATTGTACGTGATTTGCCCTCTGCTTTTGCTTGTTCTGCTTCACGGATAGCCGTAGCAATTGCGTGGGATGATTCTGGTGCAGGGATGATACCTTCTGTTTGTGCAAACAAAGTCGCCGCTTTGAAAGTTTCCAATTGTGGAATATCCACAGCATCCATCATTCCATCCTTTCTCAATTGGCTGACGATGGAACCAGCACCATGATAACGCAAACCACCGGCATGGATATTGGCTGGAGAGAAGTTATGTCCTAAAGTGAACATTGGAATCAAAGGAGTATATCCTGCTTCATCTCCAAAGTCATATTGGAATTCACCGCGAGTCAATTTCGGACAAGATGCAGGCTCTGCTGCAACGATACGAATATCTTTTCCTTCTATCAATTTATGACGCAAGAAAGGGAATGTAATTCCTGAGAAGTTGGAACCTCCTCCGAAGCATCCGATGACAACATCCGGGTATTCTCCTGCCATTTCCATCTGTTTCTCGGCTTCCAGACCGATGACTGTCTGGTGAAGCATGACATGGTTCAATACGCTTCCTAATGTGTAACGGCAGTTTGGCGTACTCATAGCCAATTCTACAGCTTCTGAGATGGCTGTACCTAAACTTCCTTGGTAATTAGGATGGTTTGTAATGATTTTCCTTCCAGCTTTTGTACTCATACTTGGAGAGGCGATTACCTGTGCTCCAAATGTCTGCATGATGGAACGGCGATAAGGCTTCTGGTGATAGCTTACTTTTACCATATAAACAGCCAATTCCAAGCCGAATGCCTTAGCAGCATAGGACAAAGCGGCACCCCATTGTCCCGCCCCTGTTTCAGTCGTAATATTGGTTACTCCCTCCTTTTTGCAATAATATGCTTGTGCAATGGCTGAGTTTAATTTATGTGAACCAATCGGGCTGACGCTTTCGTTCTTAAAATAGATATGGGCAGGTGTATCCAATGCTTTCTCCAAACCGTATGCACGAACCAGTGGAGTCGGGCGCCATACTTTATACAAATCACGTACTTCTTCTGGGATTTCAATCCAAGCGTCTGTCGTATTCAATTCTTGGTCGGAAACTGCTTTGGAAAAGAGGGGATAAAGATCTTCTGCCTTGATTGGCTGTTTGGTCTTCGGATTCAACAAAGGCAGAGGTTTGTTTTTCATATCCGCAACAATGTTATACCAAGTTGTCGGAATATCTTTCTCTTGTAATAAGAATTTCTTTGTTTTCATATTATCGTTATATTGTTAGCAAATTTGCGGGCAAAGTAACGAATAATAATCCATCAATCAAATAAAAAAATAATTTATCTCTTTGTATTTTACTTTACCTCCTCGTAATCGACATATTCGCCTTCGTCTTTTCCATACACTTTGCGGCGAGGACGGTCGTTGGGATGAATGGAATCTTCTTCATCAGCATAGAAAGAGGACTGGCTTCGATTGCTATCGGAACGAGGCGACGTGCGGCGTTGTTGCTGCCGATGGCTTTGCTTGTTGTTATTCCCACCAAAGAAAAATTGTTTGATGGAACGAACAATTGTAAATCCCATCAAAGTCAATAAAAACAGGAATATTAAAAAGATAAATGCAATGAATTTAAACATAATGATATGATACGTTGTTTGTTCTTTCCCTAAATAAACAAATATGCATCCTGATTAGTTTTAATGCTGTTTGTTAAATAGAGATAAGATGATGTAAAGTAACATGGTGCCAGCTATTCCCAAAAATCCAAATAAAAGTAAGAAAAGGAGACCGCAAACAATCAATATATAACGTAATTCGTTCCCTTTCCACTTCAACGATTTGACTTTCATGGAGAACATCGGAACCTCGGAAACTAACAAATAGGAGGTCGCCATAGAAGCGATAAGGCATGCTATCAATATATAAAGCGCATGGTTCGTTATGAATGGTTGTAAGACATAGGACAACGAACCCCACAAAAGAGCATGAGCAGGAACCGGCATTCCTATGAATGAGGTGGACTGACGTTCGTCAACATTGAATTTTGCCAAACGTAAACCGGAAAAGACCGGAATGACAAAGGCTAAATAAGGAAGCCAGCTGATGCCGCTTATTTCTAATGAACCTACAGCTGTCGCAAGCAATACATATAAAGACATTCCCGGAGCGACACCAAAGCTCACAATGTCCGACAAGGAGTCCAGCTCTTTTCCCAACGGAGAGTAGGCTTTCAACAACCGGGCTGCCAAACCATCAGAAAAATCAAATATCGCCGCTATAATTATCCATATAATGGCAGCCTTCAAATCTCCTTGGAGTGCCATAATAGTAGCGAAACAACCCGAAGCGAGGTTGAAGCAGGTTATTGTATTGGGTATATATTTTGTAATGCTCATCCTTATATATTTATTATAAACGGGCAATGGGGGTCTGGTTTCCAGTTACTTTTTGGTCCATATTCACCAAAACTTCTGTCCCGACAGGCAAATAGACGTCCACTCGCGATCCGAACTTTATGAATCCCATCTGGTCATCCACATGGCATTTATCGCCCGGTTTGGCATATGTGACAATACGCCTTGCAACCGCTCCGGCAATCTGTCTTGCCAAGACATCCACACCGTTGCGGGTCGTGATGACAACAGCGGAACGTTCGTTTTCCGTACTGCTCTTTGGCAAGTAGGCAGCCATGAATCTACCATTTTGATGAGAGACATATTTGATGGTTCCATTCACGGGAAACCAATTGGCATGGACATTGAATACCGACATGAATATGGATATTTGCATGCATGGACGATGCAATATCTCATTCTCTTCCACCTCTTCTATAGCTACAATTGTCCCATCCGCAGGGGCAATAACTAACCCTTCAGAATCATAAGGGAAGCAACGCGCCGGACTACGAAAGAAATTAAGTACCAACAGGAAGAATATGGAAGTAATGAATGCTACGCCATAGAAAATTCCACCCTTCCCCACGGTATGATATATGACTAAATTCACAACAAAAAATATTGTAAATAAAGATAGTAGCAAGCCTGTTCCTTCTTTGTGTACCTTCATTGTTGAATACAAATTCTATTTTATCAATTTGCAAATGTATTCATTTTTATGAAATATCCCAAATATTTTTTTCTATTGTTCTTATTGACAATCTCAACTACAGCAAAAAGATAAACCTAAAACCGTCCGTTTGCCGCATTAATAATAGTTCCTATAAGAACGGTAAACAGTTTATCTAAGCATTATTCCACAGATCAGAAATAAGACGCAAGAAAACTCCAATACTTTGGTGGGGAATAATAGCGAAAAGTATTCATGTGGGAGGTCTATATTGTTAAGATGATTTGGAGTTTATAAAATAAAACTTCGTTGTGCTTATGGCTTTAAGATATCAACGTGTCTATTGAGGCTATCAGACATTAACGTGAGTGCAGATAAACATGAAGAACGATTTGCTGAAAATCAGCTATTAACAGAAAATGGATAAAATAATTTGAAAAATAATTGTCCAAACATTTGGCTGGTAAATAAAAAAACTCTACATTTGCACCCGTAATCGAGAAACAACGATACAAACCCATTGCAAAATGGTGCCATAGCTCAGTTGGTAGAGCAAAGGACTGAAAATCCTTGTGTCCCCGGTTCGATTCCTGGTGGCACCACTGAAAATCAAGCAGTTACAATCAAAAGTGACTGCTTTTTTTGTGTCTTTTCGGTGGTTTTTCCCTTCAAATCCCATTATTTTCTGTGTTTTTCGTGGTTTGTTTAAACCGATGTTTAAACCAGCGTTTAAACCATGAGTACAACTATCAATGTCGTATGTTACAAATCTAAAGTATTGAAAAACAACGAATCGCCTTTGATGATTAGAATCTGCAAAGACAGAAAGATGAAGTATGAAAGCATTGGAATCTCGCTTGATCCTAAGTATTGGGACTTCAAAGCCAATAAACCTACTTCCAAATGTCCCAACAAAGAGTATATCGAAAAGGTGATTACAGAGAAAACGAAAGCCTATACAGATAAAATTCTGGAATTAAAGGCTATGGAAAGGGAGTTTACAGCAACCACTTTAGCGGAAAAAGTAAACAACCCCGTAAAACTGAAAACCGTTGGCGATGTCTTTTTAGACTATATGGAGAGGCTTTCAGCAGAGAAACGTACTGGATATATGCTTTCTATCAAACAGGTGTATAACTCGCTTATCAAGTTCAACAAACATCTGAATATCTATTTTCCAGATATTGATACGGCTTGGCTACGGAAATACGAAACGTGGCTACGCTCAAACAATATCAAAGAGAACACAATCGGTATTCGTTTCAGGACGTTGAGAGCGATCTACAATCTAGCTATTGAAGAAAACATTGTCAAAGCTGAATATTATCCTTTCAAAAAGTATAAAGTGTCCAAGCTGCATGAAGAGACAGCCAAAAGAGCTATCACCAAAGAGGACATAAACAAGGTCCTTTCTTACAAGTCAAGTAATCCGTTTACGAGACTGCCTATTGACCTGTTTACTTTTTCTTACTTCATGGGTGGCATTAACTTCGTGGATATGGCATACCTTACGAAAGATAATATCATTGACAACCGTTTGATCTATTCCAGACGTAAAACAAGTAAGCTGATAAAGCTACCATTGCAGCCAAAAGCGATCGAACTGATCCATAAATATGCTGATCCAGATAATCCTTATCTATTCCCTATCCTTTCCACATTCCATAAAACGGAACAACAGCAAAGAAACAGGATTCATAAGGTGATCTCTAAAGTGAATGACCGTTTGAAAACCATTGGCAAAGAATTAAACTTGCCTATCGACTTGACAACATACGTCGCAAGACATAGTTTTGCCACATCATTAAAGAGATCAGGCGTGAATACCTCTTTAATCTGTGAGGCTTTAGGGCACAGTTCAGAGAGAGTAACACAAATCTATCTGGACAGCTTCGGTAATGACCAGATGGAAGACGCAATGAAAAACCTACTCTAAACCAAAGAATCCTGTTTCCAGAAATAGAGACGGGATTCTTTTTATCTTAATTTTGCCACATCAAACAAGTAAAAGGAAATGATATTGGATATAGACAACCCGCTATTAACGTATGTGCTGAAATACTTCGGTTCATATCAAGCTATCTTAGAAACAGACGAAGATGGCAAGACGTATTTAATGAATACTTGGTATCCCGTTGGATTCTCCCATTGGTATGAGGATATTTTAAAATCAATCCCTTTCAATAGATCAGACTATGATAAGCACGAGCGTTTACAGGAACTTCTAACAGAATTGAATCTGGACAAGGAATCATTATGGGGACTGATCCTGTACCTGTATGACTATACTATGGACGCTTGCAAGAATCTACTTGTACCACAAAAGACACACCAAGAAACCTACAATGAATTTTGTGCTTTCTTAGAGCAGAATCCCCGTATTGAATCACTGACATTTAAAACCACCAATAAAAAGACTTATACTATATCTGATAAACTGATCCTTGACTTTTTGGCTATCCGTTTACAAGAAGAGAAGATGAGTAACCGCCAAAAGCAACGGTTCAACAGTGAACTCAGACCATTATCAGCAGCAGAGAAAGCGGATTCCAGACGAAAGATCAGCTATTTCTTTGCACGTCAATTAACCCAATTCTTGCAAATAGAAGGAATCTCTAATATTAAAAGAAGGGGAAAAGCCACTATCTCAAATAAAGAAAAGGAGTTGATCCTATGTTCCCTCTATGTATGCAAATTCGCGGATAATCCAGAAAACTACTTGGACTTAGGCTATTACAACAAACTGATGAAAGACTTCAAAGGCTTATCCATGAATATGTCCCATAAATATGAATTGGAAATACATGCTGGCTGGATATTAAAATAAAGGATACAAATCGCACCGCCAAAACTTATCCTATATACGTTCCCTTACCGCTATACTTTTGCAGCGCAATCGACAAAGAGAGGTGCACATCTCTAAGATTGAAAGCCTGAAATCCAGAACAGAAAAGAGGGAACGATTAAAAAATAAAACAAAATGCAGACTTTAAACATCAGCTTCGAGAACCAGACAGTAAAAGCGTATGATAACAATGGTGCACACAGTGCAGCCAAATTGATTATGAGAAAGTTCGAGAACATGAACATCCAATTCAAGACGGGCAAAGACAATTTTCCTTATGCTTGGTTGGAATCCAAAAGCACGGCAGGTTTCAAACTGATCTTGAATCAAAAAGAACTTACTTGGCTGATGGGATATTTGAAAGAGGAAAAAACGGAAGACTTTGGAACAGAACCCGAAAAGGTGGAAGCCTACAAAGATGGAGAAGATAATGATTTACAGATGTCAATTTTCAAACAACTTATAGAAAGTGGGAAAATCCTTCAATTTGTACCGATGTTCCGTGAAACAAATGGCTATATAACCGCTTATGCCTCTTACAAAAAAGGGAAGATTATATTTCGATTGAAAAGAACGGATGATTTGATGGAGTACCTGACTGAAAAAGAATTGATCTGATAAAAGAAAAACAATGAGGGGAAGTGTTTTTGCTTCCTCTCTTATTTACAAACCATTAAAAAAGAAACAATGATGAAAACTCAAACAATCCAAATAGGTAAAGACAAGAGTGGCAAAATCCAATATCTGACAGAGGTACTTCCAATGATTCCAGCCAATACCATCTTATATAAGACACTTACAGGTCTGGGAGCCACTTACGGAGAATTAAAAGCAGACCGTAATTCCATCATTATCGAACCGAATGTTCCTGTTATTGTTGGCAAATGCAATGACCCCAAACATAGAGGAGATAACCTGTTTGGCGTTTATGAAGGCATTTATACGGATGATCTTGTCAAATATCTGGAGGCTTCCACAAATAAGAGAATAAAGATACTTACCACTCCCGAAAGTTTCGCAAAAGTAAAAGACGCTTTTGAGTTAATGGACATGGATGTATATGGTACATGCTTTCTTTTGTTCGACGAATGCCATAAGATCGTTAAAGACGTGGATTATAGATCGGATATAATACTTCCGTTCGATGATTTCTTTCTGTTCAATGAAAAGGCTTTGGTCTCAGCAACCCCTATTTTATTCAGTGATCCCCGCTTTGAAAGCCAAAATTTCTAGACCATAAAGATAGAACCGACCTTTGAGTATAAACTCCCGATCAAGCTGATCCATACTAATAATGTATTGGAGCAGTTAAAAAGGGAACTTGGCAAATTGGACACGACAATATGTTTCTTTATCAATTCAACAGATATGATTTATTCATTTATCAAGCAACTGGATATTGAAAATGAATCCACTGTATTTTGCGCAAAGAAGAGTGTGGAGAAATTGAGGAACAATCATTTTAAACACGCATTCGAACAATGGAGCGAATCCAGAATGAAGAAATACAATTTCTTTACCAGTCGTTTTTATAATGCGTTGGACATTGAATTGGAGATAAAACCTACAGTCATTATGATAACCGAGGTTTATTTCTCTGAATATTCGATGATCGACCCTAACACAGACGCTATACAGGCAATAGGGAGATTTCGTAACGGGATTGAACAGGTCTGTCATATTTTTAATACGAACACAAATTTCCCGGTTCGCACAATGGAAGAGATAGACGGATATATAGCAGGTTGCGAGGATGTCTACAAAAAATTGAAAACATTATATGATTGCGCCGCAACGGAAGGTGCGAGAGATTCATTCAGAGCTGCATTGGAAATAGTCCCCTACAATAAAATGCTGGACAAGGAAGGGAGAAAAAATTACTTTGCGATAGACAATTATAAAGATGAAGCCCTGTTAAAGTCCTGTTTCAATAACAGGTTTGGAGTGTTCAAGTGTTACCAAGACAACAAACTTTTTGATGTGTTCCATGTACATTCCCCTTTTCCACTTGGAGACTATGAACGTTTGAGAAGAGAGAATAAATCAGTCTCACTCAAAGAAAAGCGCAAAGAGATTGTCCGTCAGTTGGAATTGTTGAAAGGTGATGATGAAACAGAAATGATTCGGGAATATAAAAATGATTTGAGAAAGGCTGATCCATTTATTTATGGAGCATACGAAGAGATTGGAAAGGAGATGATCGAATCGCTGGATTATTCCGTAAAACGAATCAAAGAGGCTATGGTTTTGAAGCAATACAGGGAAAAGACAGAAGGCACGGAATTTATCCAGTTGATAAAGAACTCATTCAAGGAGGGACAGAAATATACGCTGAAATATATAAAAACGGAATTGACCCGAATTTATGAACTGGTTGGTGTCAGACCCCAGAAAACGATAACAGGACAATTCATAAAAGAGTTTTTCAGTGTGAGGGAGTGCAAGAAGGGAAATAGCAAAGCGTTATTGTTAGTTGAACCATTGATATAAATGATAGTACTTTTTTTCTAAGATAATGGTTTTATAGACCCTGTTCAAAAAAGGTACTCATATTGAAAATACAAACTTTAGACAGCTCTAAAAACTGATTTTCACACTTCCTGCTATTACAGACTGGAAGTGTTTTTTGTATCTACCAAATAGAAAACGGACATTCCCATTTCTGGAAACATCCGTCTTAAAATACTTAATTATCAATGCAAAATAGGTTAGGAACTTTTCTTCTTTTTCCTGATCCGATTTTTAACAACGGGAACAGATATATAAGTCTCTGTTGGCAAAATGTGTCTTTTTTTGATGGTTTCCACAATTTCCCTGTAAACTTCGATTCTGTCAAATGGTCTATATTCTTGCATAATGAGTTTCTTTGGAATGAATATTGGATTATCTGGAAACATGGAGAATCTCTTTAACTTGGAAGAACATACGAAGTTACAGATAAATAGGAACTGAAAAAAGTAAAAAGCCAATAAGCCGAAATTGAGATATTCGGAGTAAACGGATAGCGTGATCTATCCATAGACTTTTCCCCTCTATACATTATTATATATAGATTATTCCTCTTACTTGGGTAACGTCAAAGAGTAAGCCTAACCAAGTAAGAAGTATATCCTATGCGTTCATAAGTCCACTACCTTTTATGCCCCCATCCGGTATGGAGAAGAAAAAGGAATATCCTACGCAAAAGCCTACAGGATCAGCCGATCACGATTTCATGTTCAGACGGGTACATTACCATTCAATCCAGAATAGAATATATTTAGCTGATTGAATCTACTGTCTGACATTGAAAATATGGGTTGTATCTTTTACTTGATGGTATTCCTTTCATTCTTGCAAATCCGTAATTCATAATCAATTAATTTATAAACGTATGGAAGGAATGTATAAGGTATGTGACGTTAAATTGACGTACAACACGAAAGTAAAGAGTTCGGAAAGGACTGTTATCAAGGATTCCAACAGTGCTTATTCCTTATTAATGAATCATATATATGATTCTGAAACAATCCAATACAGGGAGTATATGAAACTGATCCTGTTGAACAACGCTAAAAGGGTATTGGGGATTGTACATATATCAGAAGGTGGATTGGATTCAACATCTGCCGATATACGAATCATTATGCAGGCTGCGATATTGGGAAACGCCTCTGCAATGATCCTTAGCCATAATCACCCATCAGGGAATAAACAACCAAGCAATCAAGACGATTTATTAACGGACAGGGTGAAAAAGGCAGCAAAACTATTTGATATTCAGTTGTTGGATCATATAATAGTGACAGATAGCGGATATTACTCTTATTTGGATGAAGGGAGGATATTATGAAGTGGTTGGCTTTCTTGGTGGTTCTTTTTTGTTTGATTGGGAATCCTGATTCATATCTTATCATAGCAGCACTTTTTCTTTTGTTTTATGGCTGTTTGTTTCTCTTTTTCTGGATAAGAGAAAAATTCAAGGATAAGTAAAGATTTTTCATTCTCTTACTTGGTTGATGTATAAACACTTTTCGTACCTTTGTAGCAATTCTACACGTTCATGGCGTTGAACCTCTGTGGAAGGACATATTTAACGAAAGGTGTTATTGATATTATCTTCTATTATCAAATCTCGCAAATTTGAATATTCTGTGAAGGTGATAGCAATAGCACCCGCATCATTGATATGTACAACTATCTGTGAGGATGGTTTATATACCTATTGGTGTGGGTTGCTGTTGCTTTATCCACAGAATAGGTATGCGAGAACCTGATAATAGGATAAAGTAAATAGTGTTCCCACACCTTTTTTATTATTTCACTTTCCGTAGGGGAACAGGAAATATAATTTCAAAAAACAATGAAGAAAGATTTTCTACTTCTTGCCGTTTTATTTATGATGTTGACATTATCATCCTGTAAATACAATGATGATGATATTTGGAATACGGTTAATTCTCTTGAAACACGTATCCTAAATTTGGAAGAGAGTTGCAAACAGATGAACACGAATATCTTAGCTATTCAGGCTATCGTGAATGTATGTCAGGATCATGATTACATTACTTCGGTAACACCCGTTATAAAAGGGGATATTACGATTGGTTACACGATTGCTTTTAAAAAGAGTGAATCCATTACGATTTATAATGGAACAAACGGTTCTGGTTCTGGAAATGGAAGTCCTACAACACCGATAATTGGAGTAAAAAAAGATACAGATGGAACTTATTATTGGACAATTAACGGAGAATGGTTGACGGATGATGACGGAAATAAGATCAAGACCCAAGGAGAAGACGGTAAGAACGGAAGCGATGGCAAAGATGGAACAGACGGAAAAGACGGTGAGGATGGAAAAGACGGTGTTAATGGGTCAAATGGTTCAAACGGGAAAAACGGTGTAACCCCACAATTAAAAATAGAGGATGATTTTTGGTTCGTATCATACGACAATGGAAAAACATGGACAAAAGTGGGCAAGGCTGTAAGCGAAGGTGAAAGTGATTCCATGTTCTCTAACATAGACTATACGACAAATAGCGATTATGTGATCTTTACATTAACGAACGGTACTGAAATCAAAATACCATCATGGGAGGCGTTTGAATCATTAAAAATATTGTGTAATCAGATAAATACTAATTTGAGTTCTTTACAGACGATTGTTACTACTTTGCAGAATAATGATTATATCACAAATGTTTCTCCTGTTGAGAAAGACGGTAAAATTATCGGTTATACAATTTCATTTGCGATCAATGAGCCGATCATCATTTATAATGGAAAAGACGTTGAAAGTTCTGGAAATACAGGGAATACACCTTCTATTAGTATAAAGAAAGACGAAGATGGAAATTATTATTGGACTTTGGACGGCGATTACATCATGGTTGATGGTCAAAAGGTTCAAGCACAAGGATCAAATGGAACAGATGGAATAACGCCACAACTAAAGATTGAAGATGATTATTGGTATGTGTCATACGATAAAGGAACTAACTGGGAAAAGCTTGGCAAAGCTAAAGGTGAAGATGGAAAAGGTGGTGATTCTATATTTACAAATGTGACGCAAGATCAAAATAATGTCTATTTTACATTGACAGACGGAACTGTTATTACAATATCTAAAACTGGAAGATTGGATTCTGATTTTATCCAATTTGATGATCCTGCGGTCAAAAGTATTTGCCTATTGCACTGGGATGAAAACAAAGACGGGCAGCTTTCTTACGAAGAAGCTGCTAAAGTCACGTCTTTAAATAATTATTTTTCCGGAAATGAGAATATTATAATGTTTAATGAATTACAATACTTCACAGGATTAACGTCTATAAATGAAAGTGCTTTTAGTGGTTGTAAAAATCTTGGACATGTAATCATTCCTGCAAGTGTAACAGAAATACAGAAAGAGGCATTTAAGGAAACAAGCGGATTGAGGGGGAGTATTACTATTCCAAAATCTGTAACAGCAATAGGAGAAAGCGCATTCAATGGCTCTTATATAACAGAAATTTTATTTGAGGAAAATTCATCTTTGTCATCTATTGGCAAAACAGCATTTAGAGGAACTCATTTTGCAACAATAGAAATACCATCCGAAGTAACGGAAATAGGTTGGTACGCTTTTTCTTCTGCTTATATCAAAGTTATATCTTTTGAAGAAGGATCAAAATTAACGACGATTGCAGATGGAGCATTTGAAATGGGAACTTTACAAGGAGCAATGATTGAAACGATAGACTTGAGCTATTGTGAAAATCTCCAATCTATAAATTCTACATTCTATGGGATGAATAATTATGGCTCTTGGGTTAGTCTGCCAACACTTAAAATCGGTACAAAGACACCTCCAACTCTGTCTAAAGAGATTTTTCCACATGGAATTAACGATATATATGTTCCTTCTGAAAGTATAGAGGTTTATAAGAGTGCAAATATATGGAGTAATCATAAAGACAAAATTAAAGCTCTGAATTAAAAATTGCAAAGGGAATAGCTTTTTTCTTATTTAAAGCCCCCTTCCAGTAGCAAGGATATAAAGAAGATCACCCAAGCGAGCAAAGAGTATTCTTGCTTACTTGGGTGATCTTGTGTATAATGAAATTGAAAATGAGATAATTAACAATAGTATTAATCTAACATCTGTTTAAACCAATACTTAAACCAGCTTAAAACCAGAATATTCTGAATGATAAAGAGGAAAAGGAAGCAACTGTATAAGGTGTTATAGCTCAGTTGGTTGCTTCGGAAACTTTGACCGCAGGTCAAGGTTTTTGAAGCGGAAAGAGCAAAGGACTGAAAATCCTTGTGTCCCCGGTTCGATTCCTGGTGGCACCACAGAGAAATCCTGATTCCAAATGGAGTCGGGATTTTTTTGTTTCCCGTCGGAACACAAAAGTGTCAGAATACTACAATTACTGGTGTTCCAAAAGAACCAGATGCCAACTGGAATCTTGCTTTAAAGACGGCAATCAATATGCCGGAATTACCAATTGTCAGTCAACAGACTTCAGGAAGATGGATTTTTACTTCACTTTAATGTATCGCTTGCTGCTGTCTACATGTTAAGATTGGCTGATTTTAAGCGAACCATTGACACTGTTTTAACGCCGATTTAATAACAGCGCAAATATCACAATCCGACCTCTTTTCAAAAAGGTAGTATGCTTTTTGGGAAAAGGTAGTATGCTTTTTGGGAAAAGGTAGTATGCTTTTTGAAAAAAGCTCGTAATCACTTGTTGGAAAAGTTTAGATGAAAACTTACCGAAGTATTGTTAATGTGAAAGGATTAATTTGTTGTTATGAAATTAGCAAAGAATCCTGAGTTCTTGCCATCAACATATTTTGCGTGCTATTGCTGTCGGATAAATTCCTGCAGGTTTTATTTTGATAATATTAAAGGAGCTGCATCAAAACATCCATCTTGACACAGCCCCTCTTATTATAATAAACTTATGTGATTAGTCTTGCAATTTAGCTTTCAAGAACTCGCGGTTCAAGCGAGCGATGTTGCTAACAGAAACGTTCTTCGGACATTCCATTTCGCAAGCACGAGTGTTGGTACAGTTACCAAAACCAAGTTCGTCCATCTTAGCGACCATCGCTTTTGCACGACGAGCAGCTTCAACACGACCTTGTGGCAACAGGGCCAACTGGCTGACTTTAGCTGAAACGAACAACATAGCTGAACCATTCTTACAAGCAGCAGCACAAGCACCACAACCGATGCAAGAAGCAGCATCCATTGCCAAGTCAGCATTTTCCTTCGGAATAGCAATTGCATTAGCATCAGGAACGCCACCTGTGTTTACGGATACGAAACCACCAGCCTGCATAATCTTGTCATAAGCAGTACGGTCCACCATCAAGTCGCGGATTACAGGGAAGCCTGCAGAACGCCACGGTTCGATTGTGATTGTTTCGCCATCGTGGAAACGACGCATATACAATTGGCAAGTAGTTGCTCCAGTAGCTGGTCCATGAGGATGACCATTTACATACAAAGAGCACATGCCGCAGATACCTTCACGGCAGTCATGGTCAAACACGACTGGCTCTTTGCCTTCGTTCACCAAGCGCTCGTTCAAAATATCCAACATCTCCAGGAAAGATACACTCTGGTTGATGTTATTCATTGGATAAGTCTCGAAATGTCCCTTTTCTTTCGGACCTTTCTGACGCCAAATCTTTAGTGTTACATTTATATCTTTATCCATTTGATTCTAATTTTTGTAGTTGATTACTTCTTGTAGTTACGTGTCTGAGGAACGACAAATTCATAATTCAACGGTTCCTTCAACATTACAGGATCCTTGTCCTCACCCTTATATTCCCAGCAAGATACATACATGAACTTATCGTCATGACGGAGAGCTTCGCCTTCCTCTGTCTGATGTTCAGAACGGAAGTGACCACCACAAGATTCTGCACGATCCAACGCATCGTGAGCCATCAACGCACCGATTTCGATAAAGTCTGCCAAACGCAAAGCTTTTTCCAATTCTACGTTCTGATCAACTGCTTCACCAGGGATGAATACATTGCTCCAGAATTCTTTCTTCAACTCTTTCAGCTGAGCGATAGCTTCTTGTAAGCCCTTAGCATCACGAGCCATACCGATATGTTCCCACATGATGTGACCCAACTTACGGTGGATAGTATCAACCGTTTCTTTACCCTTGATGCTCATCAACTTGTTGATGCGTTCTTGGATAGCTTTCTCTGCAGCTGCAAATTCAGGAAGGTCTGTGCTGAAGCGCGGAACCTGAATCTGGTCAGACAAGTAGTTCTGGATCGTGTATGGCAATACGAAGTAGCCGTCTGCCAAACCTTGCATCAAAGCAGAAGCGCCCAAACGGTTAGCACCGTGGTCTGAGAAGTTTGCTTCACCGATAGCGAACAGGCCCGGAACAGAAGTCATCAATTCATAGTCAACCCAAAGACCACCCATTGAGTAGTGCAATGCCGGATAAATCATCATCGGAGTTTCGTATGGATTGTCGTTGGTAATTTCTTCGTACATGTCGAACAAGTTACCATATTTCTGTTTAACCACTTCTTTACCCAAACGGTTGATAGCGTCAGAGAAATCCAAGAATACAGCCAAACCAGTGTTGTTCACACCAAAACCAGCGTCGCAACGTTCTTTTGCCGCACGAGAGGCAACGTCACGAGGAACCAAGTTGCCGAATGCAGGATAACGGCGTTCCAAATAATAGTCACGGTCTGCTTCAGGAATATCTTTACCTTTCTTTGTACCTGCCTGCAATGCCTTAGCGTCTTCCAATTTCTTAGGAACCCAGATACGACCATCGTTACGCAAAGACTCTGACATCAATGTCAACTTAGACTGGAAGTCACCTTTCACAGGAATACAAGTCGGGTGAATCTGAACCATACAAGGGTTAGCAAAATAAGCACCTTTCTTGTAGCACTGCCAAGCAGCGGAACCGTTAGAAGCCATTGCGTTTGTTGACAAGAAGAATGTATTTACATAACCACCTGTTGCAACAACTACTGCGTGAGCAGCAAATCTTTCAATCTTACCAGTAATCAAGTTACGAGTGATGATACCACGAGCACGACCGTCAACCAAAACAACGTCCAACATTTCGTGACGAGTATACAATTTCACTTTACCAATACCAACTTGACGGCTCAATGCTGAATAAGCACCCAAAAGCAACTGCTGTCCGGTCTGGCCGCGGGCATAGAATGTACGGGATACCTGAGCACCACCGAATGAACGGTTATCCAACAATCCACCATATTCACGAGCGAAAGGAACACCTTGAGCTACGCACTGGTCGATAATGCTATTGGAAACTTCAGCCAAACGATAAACGTTAGCTTCACGAGCACGGTAGTCACCACCCTTGATTGTATCATAGAACAAACGATAAACAGAGTCGCCATCATTCTGATAGTTCTTAGCAGCATTGATACCGCCTTGCGCTGCGATAGAGTGGGCACGACGAGGAGAGTCTTGGATACAGAAGTTCAACACATTGAATCCCATTTCTGCCAAAGAAGCTGCAGCAGAAGCACCGGCCAAACCAGTACCTACCACGATGATATCCAAACGACGCTTGTTTGCAGGGTTCACCAATTTCTGGTGATCTTTATAATTTTTCCACTTCTCAGCCAATGGGCCTTGAGGGATTTTTGAATTAATTTCAGCCATAATGATTTGTTTTCAAATGTCTTTTTTACACCTATCTATCGGAATTAAGCAGCACAGCAAGAAGCTCCGGCTCCGTTCAAATAGAAAATAATAGTAATGATAGCGAAAGCACCGCAGATGATTGTAGCAACCCACTTAGAAGTGCATTCCCAACGGCTCATCCACAAATTATTACTCCAACCCAAAGTCTGGATAGCTGACCAGAAGCCGTGAGTCAAGTGGAACCACAAAGCAGCAAACCATACCAAATACAACACTGTGTTAACAATATTGCCCTGGAAGAAGAATGTGATAAATGCTGCACCATCGGTAGGACCGAACTGACCTTCAAAACCAGCCAATTCAGCAAACATCATGTTGTACCAGAATTGGGTGAAGTGCAAAATCAAGCCCAAGATAACGATTATACCCAAAACGAACATGTTTTGAGATGCCCATTCAACGCCTTTCGGACGAGCGTTCAAAGCATAACGATCATTACCACGCGCTTTGCGATTCTGCAATGTCAACATGATAGCATACGCAAAGTGAACTACTACACCTGCTGCCAAAACCAATGTACCCAACAAAGCATACCAGTTAGCCCCAAGGAAGCCGCAAATCATGTTATACGCTTCGCCTGAGAACACTGCTGCCACGTTCATACACAAGTGGAACAGTAAAAACAGAATAAGGAAGAGACCTGATATACTCATTATCAGTTTTCTTCCAATAGAAGAATTAAGTAACCACATAAGATAATAATTTAAGTTATTTAATTGTGTTTATAAATCATCAAATCATATGTTGCAAAGGTAGGGTAATTATATAATTCAAACAAATGATTAAAGAAATATTTCTTTATATAAAAATTACTTCTTTGCTTTTCTCTTGGACAAAAAGAATAAAGGCTAATAGTTCCGCCATACAAACAGACAACCATCAGCCTTTTTATGTTCAATCTTGTGGATTAATCCCATTTAGCATGAATAATGCTACCCAATACTGCTTTATTAAACTACTAAAAGGGGCTGTATCAAAACATCTTGACACAGCTCCAAGCATAAACCTCTAAGGTTCTTTATGACAAATCAATAATCTGTATGGTTCGGATCAAAATTAGTCCACCCTTCCAACCATTGGTCGTCTGAACCGAAAGCTCCAACATAGTCCACCTTTTCAAAGGAACTTAAAGCGGCATCATTCCATGCAGCAGCATTCAAGACAGGACTGCCAGATTGAGGCAAATAGCCGGCTCCGACATTTCGTGCATCTTTCAACAACAAATCACTGCAATTGTCAAATACAAGATTTCCCGGTTGGTTGATAAAGTATTCGTGTGAGAATGAATATTCTTTCCCATCTTCATAAGGAAGATCTTCATATTGTTTGTTTTTGTCTGTTCCTAAGGCATCCATTCCCGCAAAAATAATGTTTTGGAGTTTTAGGTTTCCATCTTTGGCAAACTGGACTGTATTACCTTTTCTCCATCAACAATCAATCCGATAGGATAACCGACGGCAATAGAGTTGAAACAAGCCAAATGGCTGGAACGGCGTATTTGCATGGCTGCTTGGAATTTACCCAAAGAAGAGCCGTTGTTTGGATAATACTCCCCACCATTGATATAATCGTTCGTGTTTAAGAATCCATCATAAGCTTTTGGACCGATAAATGTAATGTTGCTGAATGTAGCAGTCGTGAAAGGGGAAACTTCCGCACCATCGGCACAGTTGTCGGATTCAAAGCCATTAGACTGGGAAGTATCAGCCAAACGAGGATAACGGACAACCAATCCATATTGGACATTTCCAGAGAAGCCATTATCTGTATCAAAATCATCATCCCATCCGCTGTATGCAACCAAATACTTGGCATTTACACAACCACCAAACCATTCATAAGAATCATCGTTGGAAAATGATACCTGCAAATGGTCTACTTGAGTGCCATTACCCACTGAACCAAATGTAATAGCATTGATTTCTTTATCCTTTTGGAATGGATAACCTGCAAATTCCACACGTACATAACTCAAAATACCTGAATTGTCGGCGTCGTTATCGCCACCATGTTTAGTACGCGGGCCGCCTTCAATTTGTTGGACGCCTTGATTGTTCTTCGCATTTCCGCAAAGGATTAATCCTCCCCAATCACCCGGTTTGCGTTGTCCTTTTGGCTGTTCTGAAGTGAATACAATAGGAGCCTCTTTTGTTCCTTTCGCTATCAGTTTGCCACCCGGTTCAACAATCAAGCAAGCCTGTGTTTCTTTGTCACCTTTGATAATAGTGCCAGCCTCGATGGTCAGTTCGGATTCGTCTGCTACATAAATCCAACCTTTCAACAGGTAAGTTCCTTTTGCCAGTGTTTCTTTTCCTTTGAACACCATCTCCTTTTCTCCATTTCCGATAACAATACCTTTTTCATCGGGATTGCCATTTTCATCAAAGAGCAGTTTGTTATATGTTGTCTTTCCATCCGTATCTGTTCCCTTTACGTAATTCGTTTCAGTACCAGGATTCGGATTTGGAATTACCTCATTGTCATCTCCACAAGAAACAATGCCCACCATCATGAAAAGAGAGAGAGCAGAAACCAAAATTGTTTTCTTTTTCATATCATTCTTATTTTAAAAGTGATTATTGATTATTCTATTAAAATTTATAGCTGATGTTTGCCAAGAAATTCCTTCCCGGTCGATATTGCCGGTTTACCTGTATTACATCGCCATGGTTTGTCTCTTGATATTGTTGGTACTTGATCTTTTCGCCCAACAAATCACGTATGCCCACTTTTACTTCGACATGTCCCCACACCGATTTAGAGAAACTGAGGTCAATCGTGTTGCGAGGCATTTCATAAGAATCCGGAACATTTACAATATTCTCCCCAGTTCCCATGCTTCGTCCTACACCGATGATGCGTTTGCCAATACGATTGTAGAGCAAAGCCGCACTCCAACCATTGTTCTGGTAAAAGATTCCCGTATTTATCAAGTAGGGAGATTGACCCTGCATCGGTCTGTTCTTTTGACGGGAATTATCATCAAAATGCACCCGGCTCTTTATCAATGAACCGTTAAAACTCCAACTGAAGTTCTTCAAGCCTATAAAGTCCAAGTTCTTACGAACATCGATTTCTATTCCATAATTGTCAGCACTCTCTGCATTTACATTAGAGTAAGTATAATCTGTTCCTCCGTTCAATGTATAAACCCATTCAATCGGGTCGTTGAATCGTTTGTAAAACAAAGAGACATTCAACAACTCTCCTTCTGCCGGGAACAACTCATACGAAAGGTCGAAATTATCGACATAAGCGGGCTTCAAAGTGGCATTGCCTTCCACATTGCTTGCCAAATTAAAGTCGTAAAAGACGGAAGTGGATACTTTTCGGAACTCAGGGCGATTTACAGTTCGTCCATACGAAAGGCGAAGCTGGTTTTTCTCGTTTAGTTTGTATGTACTGTTCAATGATGGGAAGAAATCATTGTATGTGTAATATAGATTGTGGTGGCTCTCCTCATATTGCCGTGTATTGCTAACCAATTTCATGCGGTCATGCTCAAAACGTACTCCAGCATATACATTTAAATTGCCAAAAGGAAGATTGAAAGCAACATAACCTGCGTTCAACAAATTGTCGCCTTCATAATTGTTCGTATAATCCACCTTCTCCAATAAAGAAAGTTTATCCGCACCATAATTGCTGTCTTGCATCAATTGTGTTGGAATATCCAAGACGGCATAAGAAGAAGGCAAACTTCCTGTATTCCATGTGTACAAGAAATAACGGGTGTTATATTTACGAGTCCGGTATTCTGTATAAGTACCGGCTTTTAACAATGGGTTAAACTCACCGAGATTGAAAGTATGCTGATAATTAAGTTCGCAGAAAGAATGTGTTCATCCAAGCGGGAAAATTCACGGTTTACATCATTGATGTTCTCAATTACAAACTGCTTGATCGATTCATCCATGACTTGTGTGAATCTTCTTCTATCTGGCATGTTACGATTGGCGTATGAATATCCGGCACTCCAATCCAACTTATCCGCATCGCCAATCGAATGTTTGCCCGTAAGCTGGCCATTGTATGTGCTCCGGCTCTGATAATAATATTCTGCCTGTGATTCATACTCGCTCTGCGCATTGTTTCCCAATCGGTTGGTCAATCGGTCTTTCCCAAGTTGGTTAAAGATGTTCTTCAATTCATAGCGGCTGTTACCATTTGCCGTAACATACGTGACATTCCACATTGCGCCCAAACGGACATTGTGATTATATTGGTCATCTGTATAGCGATGCAAATAATTCGACCTGTCATTTGTCGTGTCATAACTTCCAAAGAGGTTGTTCTCCATATTCTTGTATGTACGATAAGTATTGCTATAATTCAACACTCCCAACATTGCCCAAGTGCTTCCTGAGTCATTGACCCATCGATGACTATAATTCATACTCAAGTTTAAATCTGCCAAAGGCGTGTGCGTGCGAATATTCCAATCGTTGTTGAATCCATTGCCCAACAAACTATAATTGTTTGTCTGGTTGTTATCCGATTTCAACTGGGTAAATATTCCGTGATCCAAACTACGCAACCCATTATCAAATCCTAAGAAATCCGTTGCACTACTCTTATTGTACAAGAAATCACGGAAATGTGTCCGGTCATTCACATTACCTCCTACCGATATTCCAAAAGTGTTACGGTTCGGCACATCTTTTGTATTAACCAAGATAAAGCCACCTGTGAAATCTGCCGGATATTCAGGAGAAGCACTTTTGACTACTACGATATTGTCCAACTGGGAAGATGGGATGATATCGAAAGAAAATGCACGTGCATCTGCTTCGCTGCTGGGTACTGCGCTATTGTTTATCCATACATTATTATAACGTTGAGACAATCCTCGAACCATCACGAACTTGCCATCTATAATGCTGACACCTGGTACACGGCGGATAACTTCCGATGCGTCCTTGTCTTGTGTCCTTGTGATTTGTTGAGCGGAAACGCCCGTTTGTACGACCAATCCTTTCCGTTGCTGGGACAATAATGCGGTTTCTGTATTCTTTTTGGCATCAGCTACAACAACGACTTCGTTGAGCCGTTGGTCGTCAGAAAGCATTTCAATGCGAATATCTGCTATGCTCTCCACTGAAACATTCAGTGTTTGGGTAATGTAGGAGATATAAGATACGGTTAATTGGTAAGTGCCATTACGCAAACCTGCTAATTCAAAATATCCGTCCAAGTCGGTAACGGTTCCTGTCGTCGTGCCATTCACTTGAATAGCTGCTCCAATCAATGGTTCTTGTGTATTCTTATCAACAACCGTTCCACGAATAGCTGCCCCATGTACATAAACGTTTACCATAAAAGCAGCTAGTAGTAGTAAAAATCCTTTCATATTATTATTTTATGTCCTTTAATCGAAGGCAAAATTACCGCCACCGTGTTGCAGCATTAATGCATAAGTTTGACGAATCATTGAATGAATTATTTCATTCGTGTTTCAAGGAGGAAAGTGATGCGCCATACGGCATGATAGGGATTGTAACCGAGATGAAATCAAAAAAAAGAAGTTTTGTCATAATTGCAAACGGCAGTGTGGCTTTTAGAATCCGAGCTTGGTCATTCACATGAGCAAACTCATATTTGTCTCATTCTTAGCGATTTGTATTTTGCCGATGAAGGCTATTCTAAACATACCGTTGTTTTTAAAAAAACGTCCAATGTTTTTGAAAAAACATTGGACGTTTTCAAAAATTCTTCGTGATGTTTTTTTCAAAACAACGGTATCTTTTTTCAGCGGATTTTATCCTATTTTTTACACTAAAAAAGGCTGCATCAAAACTTTCTTTTTGACGCAGCCCTTTCGTTTGTTTTTAGGAGTCTATCTATTTGATTTCCCAAGTTTCACAGCTGCGCAAGAACTGATCCAAAGTGCGGCAAGGCATCTTTTCCTGAACTTCTTTCAACTGTGCGTGAACAGATTCATCGTAAGTAGGAGCTTCAACATCACGGATAATACCTAATGCAACCGGCATATCACCACCCATCATAGCCAACATCATGTGCAATGTGTTGTCTTTGCAGTGAGCATCGTGAACCAATACATCATCCATTGTGTAGCCATCCTGACCGATAGTCACAGACTTCAGTTTCAAGCCGTCCAATACAATACCTTTATCATTGTTAGCACCGTAAATCATCTTTTCGCCATGGCGCAAAAGGATAGTGCGGTCTGCACGGAATTCTTTGTCAACAATCTTCTTGTGGATACCGTTGTTGAAGATCATACAGTTTACCAATACTTCAGTTACAGAAGCACCTTTGTGGCGTGCAGAAGCAGCCAAGATTTCAGTTGTATTCTTCAAATCCACGTCGATTGTACGAGCGAAGAAATTACCGCGAGCACCCAAAGCCAATTCTGCAGGGATGAACGGATCTTCAACTGTTCCGTAAGGAGAACTCTTGGATACGAAACCACGGTCAGATGTCGGGGAATATTGTCCCTTTGTCAAACCATAAATCTTGTTGTTGAACAGGACAATGTTCAAGTCGATGTTACGGCGTACGGCATGGATGAAGTGGTTACCACCAATTGCCAAACAGTCACCGTCACCTGTCACCAACCAAACACTCAAATCAGGACGTGCTGTCTTAACACCTGTAGCGATAGCTGCACCACGACCGTGAATGGTATGGAAACCATAAGTGTTCATGTAATAAGGCAGACGTGAAGAACAGCCGATACCTGAGATAACGGCCATGTTATGTGGAGCGACACCTACTTCTGCCATTGCTTTATGCAAACAATTCAATACGGCGTGGTCACCACAACCCGGACACCAACGTACATACTGATCGCTCTTATAATCTTTCGGTTGATATTTTAATTCTTCTGTTGCCATCTCTTATGCCTCCAATATTTTAGTAAATTCTTCAACCAGACGACCTACGATGAAAGGCTGTCCTTTAATTCGGTCAAACTTGAATGGATTAAAGTCACTGATCTTACTTCTCAAGTAGTTAGCAAACTGACCATTGTTCTGCTCTGCTACCACCACTTTCTTGAAGCGTTTCAATACTTCTGCTGTATTCTTTGGCAGCGGATTGATATATTTGAAGTGTGCCAATGCAACTTTCTTTCCTTGTGAACGCATGATTTCCATGGTTTCATACAAGTGTCCGTATGTTCCACCCCAACCAACAATCAACAAGTCTGCATCTTGGTCTCCGATAACATTCAATTCAGGGATAAAGTCTGCAATCTTGTCAATCTTAGCTTGACGTGCGCGAACCATGCGCTGGTGGTTAACAGGATCCGTAGAGATAGCACTTGTTTCATAGTCTTTCTCCAAACCACCTAAACGATGCATGAATCCTTCTGTGCCAGGGATTGCCCAGTAACGAACCATTGTTTCGTGATCTCTGCGGTAAGGCTTCCAAGGAGCTTCACCCTTATAATTAGAAACATAATTCGGTTTGATTTCTGGATATTTGTCCAATTCAGGCAAACGCCATGCAGTAGAACCGTTAGCGATAAATGCATCTGTCAACAAAATAACCGGAGTCATGTGTTCAACAGCCAATTTACCTGCCCAGAATGCAGCGTCGAAGCAGTCTGCAGGAGTGCAAGCAGCCAATACAACAGCAGGACATTCACCGTTACGTCCATATAATGCTTGCATCAAGTCTGTTTGTTCTGATTTAGTCGGCATACCAGTAGAAGGACCACCACGCTGTACGTCTATTACAACCAATGGAACTTCAGCTATTACAGCCAAACCGATGGCTTCGCTCTTCAAAGCCAAACCAGGACCAGAAGTAGAAGTAGCAGCCAAACAGCCAGAGAAGCTTGCTCCGATAGCTGTACATACGCCTGCGATTTCATCTTCTGCTTGAACAGTGATGACACCTAAGTCTTTGCGTTTTGATAATTCGTGAAGAATATCTGTAGCCGGAGTGATAGGATAACTACCTAAGAACAACCGCAAACCTGCTTTTTCAGCAGCAGCGATCAAACCGTAAGAAGTTGCCTTATTTCCATTTACATCCATATATGTACCCGGTTCTGCTTTCTTGCTTTCGATACGGTAAGTAGAAACAGAAGCGTGGATATTGTGACCATAGTTATATCCGTCTGTCAACGCCTTGATGTTAGCTTGTGCGATAGCCGGTTTCTTGGCGAACTTGTTCTGCAACATGTGCATTGCTTCTTCCAAAGGACGTTCGAACAACCAGCAAACCAATCCTAAAGCGAACATGTTTTTGCAACGAAGGGCGGATTTGTTATCCAAACCAAATTCAGTCAAGCCCTCTTTTACCATGCTGGATATAGGAGCAGCCACAACTTGAACCTGAGTCAAACCTAATTCCTGGAATGGGTCGTCTGTAGTGTACAGTGCTTTTTCCAAATCGTTTTTCGTGAAAGAGTCTGTGTCGATCAAAACGATTGCATTAGGCTTTAAGTTCTTTACATTAACTTTAAGAGCAGCCGGGTTCATGGCAACCAATACATCGGCTTTGTCGCCCGGTGTTAGGATTGTTTTAGATCCCAAATGAACTTGGAATCCAGAAACACCGCTAAGTGTGCCTTGAGGTGCTCTAACTTCTGCCGGATAATCGGGGAATGTTGAAATCTCATTTCCGAAAATAGCGGACAGATTCGAGAAAATAGTTCCGGTTAGCTGCATTCCATCTCCTGAGTCTCCAGAGAAACGGATGACTACCTGATCTAATGTCGTAACTTTTGTTTGTTCTGTCATGATATTTAATTTTACGTTACCGCTAATCAAATTACTAAATAACACTGCAAAGGAAAGAATAAAGTTTGAAATTTCCTATTTATTATAATGAATAAAAATAGAAAGTTTTATTCTGTTTCTAAAATGCGGCTAAATATATGTCGATATTATTGGAACGGATTCCGTATGATGCGGAAATCGAATCTTTAACGGCTCTTCCCTGGAAGAGATAGATGCCATTTTTAAATCCTGCGTCTGACTTGATATAATTTTGCACTCCGCCTAAATCTCCGATGGCTGTCAGTATGGGAATGAAGAGATTGCTGAACGCCATGGAGGTTGTGCGAGCGACCGTGTTGCTGATAAATGGTTTGCAGTAATGCAATACTCCATATTGCTCAAAGATCTCCGGAGTGCTTTTGTTCCATCCGCATGTGGTCTCAAAGCACCCGCCCTGATTGATGCGAAGGTCGATAATCAAAGCTCCTTTTTTCATCGTGCTCACCAGTTCTTCCGCAATGATGTACCGATGTTCTGGATTGTCGGTGGGCAATGCTCCGATAACTACATCCGCACTTTGGAAAGCGTTTCGCAAAACGTTCGGGTGGAAGTTAGATGTGAACGCATGAAAGCCCAACGACTGTTGTATCTTATGCAGTCGGCAAATGTTATTGTCGAAGATTTTGATGGAAGCTCCCATCGCCATGGCTGCTTTTGCTGCCGTTGTTCCGGCGTTTCCTGCTCCGACAATGACGATTTCCGTAGGGGAAATTCCAGCTACTCCGCCTAATAATATGCCTTTGCCTCCATGTGTGTTGCTAAGTAAATCCGAAGCGATATTGATGGCGGCGTAACCTTCTATTTCCGCCAAAGCACCCATGATTGGAGCATAATTCAACTGCTCGTCGAGCAGGTAACGGTAATCGATGGCAGTAATCCTTTTGGCTATCATTAAACGGAACGCATCCGGACGCAGCAACTGCTGAGAAACAAAAGAGCAGATCGTGATACGTGGGCGTATCAAGTTAACCTCTTCCGGAAGAGGAGGGAGGATTTTGATAATCATATCCGATTGGAAAACGATTGCGGGCGAATCTGTGATTTCAGCTCCTGCTTCAGAATAGTGGTTGTCGGAATAGTTGATTCCTAATCCGGCTCCGCTCTCTACAATGATGCGATGCCCGTAGCCGGTTAATATTTCCACTGCTTCTGGTGTCAAGGCAACTCGTCTTTCTCCTGCAAGACGCTCTTTGGGAATACCAAGGGTAATGCGAGAAGACGCTTTCCCGATTTGGCAAAGCAGTTCCTGTGGAATGCCTTGGAATTGGGACGAGGAGTGTTCAGAGGTGTTTTCCATATCGCTGTTTGTTTTTACAATAAAGATTCTAATTGTTTGCTAATCGTATAGACGTCATCTTCAGTATCCATCTTTTCCGCATCAAATATGATTTGGGCTTGCTCATAGAAAGGAAGCCTTGTCTTTAAGCTTTCGGAGATAAAAGCCTTCAGTTCCTCTCCTGATCGATTCTTCAATACCGGACGAGTCTGTTTGCATAGTTCCAACCGCTTTGCCAGTTCATCGACCGATACTTTCAGATAAACGCTTACTCCAGCTTGGTTCATGAACTGCATATTGTCGAAGAAACAAGGCGTGCCGCCTCCTGTGGATATCAATACATCTTCGAACTCCGCCACTTCATGTAACATCCTGCGTTCGATATCCCGGAATCCATCTTCTCCCTTTTCTGCGAAAAGTTGTCTTATCTCCTTATGATATCGTCTTTCTATATAATAATCGAGATCGATAAAGGAGAGGTTTAGTGATTTGGAGAGAGTCTTCCCCAAAGTCGTTTTTCCTGCTCCCATATATCCCATTAGAAAAATACGTTTCATTTATCGTCTATTTGGATTTATGCAAAAGTAATTAAAAATGAAATAATCCTTATCTTTGCTTCCAAAATATTCAATTTTAATTTGATGGATTCTGGATTTATGTATGAACAATGTAATCCCTAATCTTTATATTGGAACAGATTGCAAATGGTAAAGCAGAAAAAATATTATGTAGTGTGGCAAGGCGTTACTCCGGGAGTCTATGATAATTGGGCGGATTGCAAAAAGCAGGTCGATTCTTTCCATGATGCTAAATATAAATCCTTTGAAACGATAGAGGAGGCAAATGAGGCGTTCGGAAAGGATTATTCTGAATACATCAAACGCCGCCCTTCCAATAAAGATACATTTGAAAAGATGATGAGTTCGCCTTCCGAGACTATTCCGCTGAAGCCTATCAATGAAAGTTTGGCAGTCGATGCTGCTTGTAGCGGCAATCCGGGAGATATGGAATATAGAGGAGTTTATACAGCGACCGGAGAGGAGATATTCCGGGTGGGTCCGATGAAGAAAGGTACCAATAATATCGGGGAATTCTTGGCTTTGGTGCATGGACTAGCATTGCTGAAGCAAAAAGGTGTGAACATCCCTATCTATTCCGACAGCCGTAATGCGATTGCTTGGGTGAAGAAGAAGAAGTGCAAGACTTTGTTGGAACGAGTACCGGAGAATGAGCCGATATTTGAATTGATTGCACGTGCGGAGAAATGGCTCGAAGAGAATAACTATTCCATTCCGATATATAAATGGGAAACTTCATCTTGGGGAGAAATTCCGGCAGACTTCGGACGGAAATAAGGATTGTTAGAAAATAGCTGGCGTTGTAGAGTGGTTTAGTTTTGTTAATGTATCAAACCATTTGGCATAAGATTGCAAATGCACAGTTATTCCTTTGCGAGGAGGAATGACTATAATATATATATGTATGAAAAACAATAAATTGGTGAGGATTGTGGCGACTGCTATACTTTTGTTGGTCGCCATGACGATTGAGCATACGCAGTCGTGCAGTGTTGGGCAATTGCTATTCCTTTATCTTGTCCCGTATTTGTTGATTGGTTATGATGTGATAGGAGAGGCGTTGGAAAATCTTTTTAAGGGGAAACTCTTTAATGAAGATTTTCTGATGTGTATTGCCACTTTGGGAGCTTTGGGCATCGGCTTTTTCCCAGGAGCAGAAACGGAATTTCCCGAGGCTGTATTTGTCATGCTCTTCTTCCAAGTTGGAGAGCTGTTTGAGGATTATGCCGAAGGAAGAAGCCGTGAGTCTATTTCTCATTTGATGGAGATTCGTCCGGATGTGGCAAATGTGATACGAGAAGGGAAAATAGCACAAGTCTCTCCGGATAGCGTGGATGTCGGTGAATCCATAGTGGTGCAGCCTGGAGAAAAGATTCCTTTGGATGGATATATAACTGAAGGAAATTCCAGTTTGAATACATTGGCATTAACTGGAGAATGTTTGCCTCGAGAAGTCTTTCCCGGTGATGAGGTTTACTCCGGATGTATAAATATAAACGGTGCATTGACTGTCAGAGTAAAGAAAAAGTATGGCGAATCAACTGTCTCCAAAATCATAGACATGGTAGAAAATGCAGGTGCCAAGAAATCGAAAAGCGAAACATTCATTGCAAAATTTGCCCGTGTGTATACGCCAGTAGTTGTATTTGCTGCTCTGTTTTTAGCATTTCTGCCTCCTTTCTTTGCCGATGATTATCTCTCTTCTTTCCCGCAATGGTTGAATCGGGCTTTGACTTTTTTGATTGTTTCATGCCCTTGTGCTTTGGTCTTGTCCATTCCTTTGACCTTTTTCGGAGGAATTGGTGGAGCTTCCAAGAATGGAGTTCTGATAAAAGGAGCACGTTATATGGATACTTTGTCAAGGACAGGAATAGTTGTCTTTGATAAGACGGGAACGCTTACGAAAGGAGAGTTTGAAATCACAGCAGTTCATCCCGAGCACATTTCCAAGACTCAGCTGTTGCATCTTGCCGCCCACGTTGAACGTCTATCCACTCATCCCATTGCAATTTCTTTGCGTGATGCTTTCCCCAATGAAGCGGATGGTTGTTCTGTGGAAGACATAGTAGAAATAGCTGGGCAAGGAGTAAAGGCGAAAGTCAATGGCAAAGAAGTTTGTGTAGGTAATTCTCGAATGATGGATGCGATTGGAGCTAAATGGCATCCGTGTCATAAAATCGGTTCAACGATTCATGTGGCGGTGGATGGTTGCTATGTTGGTCATATTCTGATTTCTGACCAAATCAAGAAAGACGCTTCTGAAGCGGTTAACAGTTTAAGGAAACTGAAAGTGAAAAAAATGGTTATGCTGACAGGCGATAAGAAAGAGGTAGGAGAGAGTGTCGCCAACAGCTTGTGTTTGGACGAATGCCATGCGGAACTCCTTCCTGCTGATAAAGTCGCTATTGTTGAGAAATTGATGAAGGAGAAACCCTGTCAGCTTTCTTTGGCATTTGTTGGTGATGGCATTAATGATGCGCCTGTCTTGGCTCGTGCAGATGTTGGAATTGCGATGGGCGGATTAGGTTCAGATGCAGCTATTGAAGCTGCGGACGTTGTATTGATGGACGATAAACCTTCTAAGATTGCTTTGGCGATATGTTTGTCCCGGCGGACAATCCGGATTGCTAAAGAAAATGTATTCTTTGCAATCGCTGTCAAATTATTGGTGTTGTCGCTTGCCACTTTGGGTTGGGCAACTTTATGGATGGCTGTCTTTGCAGATGTCGGAGTGACAGTTTTGGCTGTTTTAAATGCCATGCGTGCTTATCATTTTGCCAAACGATGACGTTTATATTTTTTAACTTCTCAGGCATTATATTTAATCATGGTGCTGTTATGCATCTTAAATATTTGATAAATAAACAGATATATGCATAAATTTCCATTTTTAACCTCCGATTTTGGCTGTTTTCCAAATCTGTTCTGATAACTGTCCGGGAAAAATGACCAAAATGGAGGTTAAACAGGACAAATTACTTCTTCACTTTTTCGTGTTCCTTGATAAATTGGTGTAAAAGAGGATAAGAGGCAATCGGCATGTTGCCGTGGTCATATCCATCCAATTCGTAAAGAGTTGCGTCCGGATGTCCGACGAGCTTAAAGAGACGATAAAAATAGGCAGCCTCTTCATAACGTCCATACAATTCTTTCTCCCTGTCTCCCGATATGATTAGAATCGGGGCGCAATCTTTTCTCACATGGAAAAGCGGGGCTGTTTTATCAATCGTTGGTTGCAAAGGTTGAAGCCCCATTTGACGGCGTGTCTCAAAATGAGTAATGACTTGCCCGCTGAAAGGAATGAGTCCGGCTATCATGTCTGCATCTTTACCATATTTCGCCAATAAACTTTTGTCCAATCCGACCATGTCAATCAAGTATCCACCTGCAGAATGTCCCGACAGATAGATCTTCTTGTTGCTACCTCCAAACTTTTCCACGTTGTCGAAAGCCCAAGCCACAGCTGCGGCAGCATCATCCAGCATCTCTTCTGTTGTCGCTTTGGGTGATAATCGGTATTCAACACCCAAGACGACCAAACCTTCCTTTAGCAATTCAATTGGTAATTCTCGGTGTCCTGCAGTTAAGCCGCCTCCATGGAACCAAATCACTACAGGAGCATTGAAAGCATCTTTGGGATAAGCAATGTCCAATACACACATCGAGTCAGTGTAAGTTTGCCCTGTTGGAGTAGGGCGGTAATGAATGTTCCTTTTATATTGGTAATCCGATGCCCAAGTTGAAAGGGTTAAAAACAGGCAAAGCAAACTTAATATTACATTCCTTCTCATGATTATTGTTTTTTCTATTTTCTACAAAGGTAAATATATCTGCTAACTTTCGTAACTTTGCATTCGATAAAAACAAGTATTATGGCAATATCATTTTATTCTGAAGAAGTTGAACTTCCAGCAATCAACCAAGAGGCAGTAAGTAGTTGGGTGAGGGAAGTGACGAAGACATACGGCAAAAAAACGGGTGACATCAGTTATATCTTCTGTTCCGATGAGAAAATCCTGGAAGTAAACCGACAGTATCTCCAACACGATTATTATACAGATATCATTACCTTTGATTATACGGAAGGCAATAAAATATCCGGAGACCTGTTCATTAGTTTGGATACAGTGAAAACAAATTCTGATACTTTCCACACTCCGTATAACGAAGAGCTGCATCGCACCATTATTCATGGAATCTTGCATCTTTGTGGCATTAATGACAAAGGTCCGGGAGAAAGAGAAATCATGGAGGCAAACGAAAACAAGGCACTTTCCATTCTTCCCGAAGAGTGTAAAGGAATTTAACAAATTTCCATGCAGCATTTTCCTCATTTTCTTACTCTAATAAAATAGAGTATTAATAATAACATATTGTTTATATGAGAAAAATGTTCAATTTTTGGAGAGTGTGTGTGATTTTGTCTGCTTCTTTGTTCTCTCTGCAGTCTTGTTTGGATGTAGATGACAATGATGGCAACTTAGTTATTGACCCAGTCGAGCCGCCTAATGTATTGGTGACTGTTAAACCTGTTGGTGAAAACTCCTTTTATATGCAGTTGGATGACAGTACGACCCTTTATCCTTCTAATATGAAAAAATCCCCATTTGGGAATAAAGAGGTGCGTGCATTGGGAAGAGTGGTGGAGTTAAATGAACCATCCAAAGGCTATACAAAAGCGGTGGACGTATTTTGGTTGGATAGTATTTTGACAAAAGCTACTGCTCCGGACTTAGGCGTTTCCAATAATTCCGTTTATGGAACAGATCCAGTCGATATCGTTAAAGATTGGGTGTCAATTGCCGAAGACGGTTATTTGACATTACTTTTCCGTACAAATTTCAGTGGTAACGGAACAAAGCATCACGTCAACTTGTTAACCCATCAAAATCCAGAAAACCCATACGAAGTAGAATTCCGCCATAATGCGTTTGGCGATTTGAAGGGTAAACGCCTTAATGGTTTGGTCGCTTTCAAATTGGATAAGTTGCCTGATACAAAAGGAAAGACCGTTAAATTAAAATTGGTTTGGAAATCGTATGACGGAACACATTCTACCGAATTCGATTATTGCACCCGTAAATCAACTAAGTCCATTGCTGCATTTTCGACTTTCCCATTGGAACCGGGAATGTATGAAAACATAAAATGATATAGATTGCAGGCAATAGGTTATGCGAGTTGCTTTTTAGTAATAAAAGAGTGACGAAAACAGAATTCATTATATTGGGGAAAAACATTACGAGGGAAAATATAAACCCTCGCAATGTTTTTTATTTTTATGCTGACTTATTCCTCTTCTTTCCTTATCAATTGTTTCTCCTTTGAAAAGCCATCGTCTTGTTCCGATTATTCTCGTTTTATCTTCCAATTCTATCTCTTTTCTAACTATCTTTGTCTGCTGAAATAAATGATGTTATAAAAATGAGATTCGATTACGATGTGATTGTAGTAGGAGCCGGACATGCTGGATGTGAAGCTGCAGCAGCCGCTGCGAATTTAGGTTCCCGGACACTTCTTATTACTATGGACATGAACAAAGTGGCTCAGATGAGTTGCAATCCTGCAGTCGGCGGCATAGCAAAAGGACAAATCGTCCGGGAAATTGATGCTTTAGGAGGACAAATGGGAATTGTTACAGATCGTACAGCCATTCAGTTTAGGATGTTGAACCGAAGCAAAGGCCCTGCCATGTGGAGCCCTCGTGCGCAAAGCGACCGTTCACAGTTTATCCAATGTTGGAGAGGTATCTTGGAAAACACGGATAACTTATGGATGTGGCAAGATATGGTGCATGAACTTATAGTTGAAAACGGGGCAGTGTGTGGAGTGCGAACAGGGATGAATGTCGAGTTCCGTGCTCATTCTGTTGTCTTGACGAACGGGACGTTCTTGAATGGTTTGATGCACATCGGCCGGACACAAATACGTGGTGGACGAATCTCCGAACCTGCGGCAACGGGATTGACAGAACAGTTGGTCTCATTTGGCATTCAATCTGCACGAATGAAGACAGGAACGCCTGTCCGTATTGATGCACGAAGCGTACATTTTGATGAGATGGTGGAACAGCCGGGTGAAAATGATTTCCATCGCTTCTCTTATTTGGATAATGTCCAAAGACAACTCAGACAGCTTAGCTGTTGGACATGCTTCACTAATGAGCAATGTCATGATATTTTAAGGGAAGGATTGCCCGATTCACCATTGTATAATGGACAAATCCAAAGCATTGGTCCTCGTTATTGTCCGAGTATCGAAACTAAAATAGTAACATTCGCAGATAAGACACAGCATCAGCTGTTCTTCGAACCAGAAGGAGAAAATACTAACGAATACTATTTAAATGGTTTCTCTTCTTCGCTGCCGTTGGATATCCAGCTGCGAGCTTTGCAAGCAATCCCTGCTTTTCGAGATGTTCAAATATATCGTCCGGGTTACGCTATCGAATATGATTTCTTTGATCCAACCCAGTTGAACCATAATTTGGAAACGAAGAAGATTAAGAATCTTTTTTTTGCCGGACAGATTAATGGCACGACCGGATATGAAGAGGCAGGAGGGCAAGGTTTGATAGCCGGCATCAATGCTCATATCAATTGTTTTGGAGGCGAACCTTTTGTTTTGGGACGAGATGAGGCTTATATTGGTGTGCTCATAGATGATTTGGTAACGAAAGGTGTGGACGAGCCTTATCGCATGTTTACTTCGCGTGCGGAGTATCGAATCTTGCTTCGTCAGGACGATGCAGATATGCGCTTGACGGAGAAATCTTATCAATTAGGATTAGCTACTGCTTATCGTAAAGAGTTGTTAGACGATAAACGAAACTATCGTGATCAGATTATATCTTTCTGCGAGAATTATTCTATCAAACCCCAATACATCAATCCGGATTTAGTTCGATTGGGGACAACAGAATTGGCACACGGATGCAAGTTGTATGATTTGGTATTGCGCCCGCAGTTGGGTTTGGATAACCTTTCGGAATTGGTTCCTGCCTTGAAAGCTGAGTTGGATAAGATTCCTTCTTCCCGCCGTTCGGAGATTCTAGAAGCTGCGGAAATATTGATTAAGTATAATGGCTATATCAAACGAGAGCAGCTGATAGCGGACAAGATTAGCAGGCTTGAGAATATCCGCATTAAGGGAAAGTTTGATTATTCTTCCATTCTTTCCCTTTCGACGGAAGCTCGTCAGAAACTTGTGCGCATAGACCCCGAAACGATTGCTCAGGCAAGCCGTATTCCGGGTATTTCCCCCAGTGATATAAATATCTTGTTGGTAATGTCGGGACGGTAAACAGGCAATGTTTCACGTGAAACATTACTTTAAGTGATAGTTGTAACTATATGGTTTATTGAAGATAAAGTTGGTCATGAATGAGGAAATCCTTGAATATATAAAGACGATATTGGCGGTCATGCCGGAGAAACCGGGGTGCTACGAATATTTCGATGAGAAGGGTGCGATTATCTATGTCGGGAAGGCGAAGAACTTGAAACGACGGGTTTCTTCTTACTTCAATAAACAGCAGGACAGCAATAAGACTCGAGTCCTCGTCAAACAGATTCGTGACATCAAATACTTTGTTGTGGACACGGAACAGGATGCGTTGCTTTTGGAAAATAGTCTGATAAAGCAATACCATCCTCGTTATAATGTGCTGCTAAAAGACGATAAAACTTATCCGTCTATTGTGGTCAAAAACGAGTATTTCCCGAGGATTTATCAAACACGGAATATAATTCGTGATGGGTCTCGCTATTATGGACCTTATCCTTCTGTTTATACAGCAAAGGTGATGCTCCAATTGGTGAAAGAACTTTATCCTTTGCGGACTTGCAAATACCCGCTTACACCGGAGAATATCCGTGATGGAAAATACAGCGTTTGTTTGGAGTATCACATCAAACGTTGTAAAGGACCTTGCGAGGGATTGCAATCGTTGGAGGAGTATATGCGAAACGTTGCAGAAATAAAAGAAATCCTCCGTGGAAACATATCACAAGTCAGCAAACATCTGTATGAACAGATGATGCAATTGTCCGCAGAACTTAAATTTGAGGAGGCGCAAAAGGTGAAGGAAAAATACGAAGCAATCGAGAATTACCGCTCCAAATCGATTGTTGTAACTCCGATGCTTCATAACATAGATGTCTTTTCCATTACCGAAAACGAACCGTCTGTTTATATCAACTACCTTCATATTGGAAATGGGGCAGTGGTACAAGCATACACTTTCGAATACAAGAAAAAGTTGGATGAAAGCAAAGAGGAGTTGTTGAGTCTGGGAATTGTTGAGATGAGGAAACGTTTTGATAGTACAGCGAAAGAAATCATTGTTCCTTTTACTTTGGATATTGAATTGGAAGGTGTCCAGTTTACGGTGCCTCAGAGAGGAGATAAAAAGAAATTGCTTGAATTGTCGGAAATGAATGGAAGGCAATACAAACTGGACAAATTGAAACAGTCGGAAAAGCTGAATCCGGAACAACGTAATGTCAAATTGCTGAAAGAAATCCAAACGTACTTACATTTGGAGGAATTACCGGCTCAAATCGAGTGTTTCGATAATTCCAATATTCAAGGTTCGGATCCAGTCGCAGCTTGTGTCGTCTTTAAAATGGGAAAGCCCTCTAAGGCTGATTATCGAAAATACAATATCAAAACGGTCGAAGGCCCGGATGATTATGCTTCTATGCGGGAAGTGGTTCGGCGAAGATATACGCGTATGATTGACGAAAAGTCTTCATTGCCTAACCTAATCATTACGGATGGAGGAAAAGGGCAAATGGAGGCTGTCCGTTCTGTTGTCGAGAATGAACTGCATTTGCATATCCCGATTGCTGGCTTGGCTAAAGATGACAGGCATCGCACTGCTGAATTGTTATTCGGTTTCCCGCCAGAAGTAATAGGAATGAAGATGGATTCACCTTTGTTCCATCTCTTGACACGGATGCAAGATGAGGTGCATCGTTTTGCAATTTCCTTCCATCGCGACAAAAGGAGCAAGGGGCAGAATCATTCCGTTTTGGATGACATCAAAGGAATAGGAGAGAAAACAAAGACTTTATTGTTGAAACATTTTAAAAGCGTTAAACGTATCCGGGAGGCTTCTGCCGAAGAGTTGTTTTCTCTTATAGGAGAGAAAAAGGCGGTGGCTTTAATGGATGGATTAAATAAGGAGACACGTAAAGAATAGATATGAGAACAGTAATACAAAGAGTACAGCATGCTTCCGTCACAATTGACGGGGCATTGAAATCAAAGATAGGAAATGGAATGCTTGTCCTGGTTGGAATAGAAGACCGCGACACGCATGAGGACATAGATTGGTTATGTAAGAAGATTTGCAACCTGAGAATCTTTGATGATGAGAATGGAGTAATGAATAAATCTGTGTTGGATAGCAACGGGGATATATTGGTAGTAAGCCAATTTACCTTGCACGCTTCGACAAAGAAGGGGAATAGACCTTCTTATATTAAAGCATCCAAACCCGATTTTGCCATACCGATGTACGAAACATTCTGCAAAAAGATGAGTTTGCAGTTGGGCAAAGAGGTACAGACGGGAAGTTTCGGGGCAGACATGAAAGTGGATTTGTTGAATGACGGTCCTGTAACTATTCTTATCGATACACAAAATAAAGAATGAAAGCATGGAAGAGATAACGTTGAAAGAGGCACAGCATTTGGTTGACCATTGGATTAAGACGTATGGCGTCCGCTATTTCAATGAGTTGACGAATATGGCCATTTTGACAGAAGAAGTGGGAGAGGTTGCCCGCTTGATTGCTCGTACTTATGGAGAACAGTCCTTCAAGGAGAGTGACAAACATAAGGATTTGGGAGATGAAATGGCTGATGTTTTGTGGGTCTTGATTTGTTTGGCCAATCAAACAGGAATCGATTTGACAGACGCTTTTCGAAAGAACATAGAGAAAAAGACCAAAAGAGATAAAGAACGACATATAAACAATCAAAAATTATAAAGAATGGAACAACAGTTTAGCAAGCAAGAAGGATGGGATGCCCGAGCAGAAGAATTTTCAAAAGTAAACGGGGATAAATATCACGAAGCATTTGGCAAGTTTGAACCTGCTGGCACAAATGAAGAGGTAGCTGCCCAAGTTCAAGCGGTTTTAGAGAAACATGCTTCAGGGAATTTCACACCGGATGTGTTGAAGACTCTTCATGGAGTGATTGATTTGACATCCCTGACCAGCTTGGATACAAAGGAAAGCATTTGGAAGATGACGGACGGTGTAAACGATTTTGAAGGGACTCGTCCGGATGTGCCTAATGTTGCTGCCATTTGCGTGTATCCATATTTTGTGGGAACCGTTAAACAAGCATTGACTGCACAGAATGTTAATATTGCTGCAGTGAGCGGAGGCTTCCCAGCTTCCCAGACCTTTACAGAGATTAAGGTGGCAGAAACAGCGATGTGTGTCATGGAAGGAGCAGATGAGATTGATGTCGTGATAAACTTGGGTTGCTTTATGGAAGAGAATTATGAAGATTTGTGTGATGAGTTGCAGGAAATAAAAGACAGCTGCCGTGAAGCTAAGTTGAAAGTCATACTTGAAACCGGGGCTTTGGAAACAATGGAGAATGTTCGTAAGGCTGCTATCTTGGCTCTTTATTCTAATGCTGATTTTATCAAGACATCTACTGGGAAAGGTTATCCTGGCGCAACTCCAGAAGCAGCATATACAATGGCAAAAGTCATCAAGCAATATTATGACTTGACAGGTCGCAAGGTCGGTTTGAAAGTTTCAGGAGGAATCCGCACAGCTGAAGATGCCGTGAAATATTATACAATCGTCAAGGAAGTACTAGGCAATGAATGGTTAAATAAAGATTCATTCCGTATTGGCGCAAGCAGCTTGGTTGGCGATATTGAGAACAGATTGAAATAATAGTTTATTATAATAATAGGAAATGTCTGCCCGTCTGACAGCTTTGATTTTGCTGTCAGACGGGCAGATTTCGTTTGTGCGCCTTCATATAAATTCAGCAAATGCGTAGTAGTGCGCTAAATTCAGGGTCCGAACTTCGATAAAATAGGGGATTTGGTCGATAGATTTCGGGTATATTTCTATAATAGTTGTGGCACGATTTTCCCCATATTACTTTTGCTTTCGTAAAAAGGAAAAGTAATATGAGACGGACAATTCTATTGACATTATTAATTGCAGTATGCACTTTTACCGTAGCCTTGAAAGCTCAGGAGGAGTCGCAGAAGTGGACACTTCGTTCTTGCTTGGATTATGCGATTGAAAATAATATCCAGCTGAAGAAGAGCCGCGTCAATGAACTTTCTGGTTTGGAAGATACAGAAAGAGCCAAAGCGCAATTGTTCCCCTCTTTGTCGGCATCGGTGACACAAGGATATGTCAATTATCCTTCTTCTGATGTGGATAAGAACAATAGTTATAGTGGGAACTATTCAATCAATGCCAACTGGACTGTTTTTGATGGAGGTCAGCGAAACAAAGCAATCAAGCAGCAAAAATTACAAAATGAAATGGATAAGCTTTCAACCGAGCAGGGCGAAGATGATATCCAGATTGCCATTGTGCAGACTTATATGCAGGTGTTATATGCTATGGAGTCTGTTCGTATAAATGAAAATACAGTTGAAACATCCAAAGCGCAGCGGGATAGAGCCGAAGAACTCTATAAGGCAGGTTCCATTTCGTTGGTGGACTTCTCCCAATTGGAAAGCCAATACAGTACGGATAAGCATCAGTTGGTTGTGGCACAAACCAGCTTGGACAACTATAAATTGCAGTTGAAGCAATTGTTGGAGTTGGATATCACGCAAGATATAGAGCTTTCCCTTTCGGATATTGAAGAGACTTGGGTGCTTGCTCCGTTGCCAGATAAACAGGTTATCTATACAACATCTTTGGCAGTCATGCCGCAGATTAAAAGTAGTGAATTGTCGTTAGAAAATGCTGAATTGGAAAAACAAAAGGCAAAAGCAAGCTATTGGCCGACTATCTCTATGAATGCTGGAGTCGGAACAGGCCACCTTTCAGGCACAAACTATAGCTTTGGGAATAAAATTTGGAATAATTTTAATGAAAGTTTCGGCATTACAATAAAAATACCTATCTTTACCAACCGAGAAAACAAAACTGCCTATAACAAGGCAAAGTTAGCCATTACGACAAGCCAACTTGAGCTGATTAATTCTCAGAAGGAGCTGTTGAAAACAGTAGAGGGTATTTATTTAGATGCAACATCTGCCCAAAGCCAATACCTATCGGCAAAGGAGCGATTGTCTTACGTCCAGCAAAGTTTCAAGTTGACAGAAGAACAATTTTTCTTAGGGATGAAGAATACGTTGGAGATGTTGACGGAAAAAAATAACTTGTTGAGTGCTCAACAAGAGGTTCTTCAATCGAAATATATGGCTATCATGAGTATACAACTTTTGAACATTTATCAGAAGAAGCCTGTCGATCTACTTATTTAATGACAGGCAGATTCACTCCACTCTCTTTTTTTAATTTCCTGCGACGTGAGTCGCGGGGAATTTTTAAATAGCCATTCTTATTATAATCAACTAAAAATCGAATAAATATAGATATGAAAAAGAAAGTATCATTTTTCTGTTTAGCCGGAATTGTGGTCATTGCCGGAGGCATGTTCCTCTTTTCCGGAAAGAAAGCCGGAGGAGGCATGAAACTGGAAACCGAAAAGGTCAGTAGGAGTTCCATCAGTAATGTGGTGACGGCAACCGGAACTGTCGAACCGGTAACTGAAGTGGATGTCGGTACTCAGGTTTCTGGTATTGTGTCGAAGCTGTATGCGGACTATAATGATGTGGTGACGGCAGGACAACTTATTGCCAAAATGGATACGGTAACACTCCACGCCGAGTTACAATCCGCCACGGCACAGTTGAATAAAAGCAAGTCCGAGTATGAATACCAGCAGAAGAATTATGCGAGGAATAAAGTTTTGTATGAGAAGAAGCTGATTAGTGATACCGATTACGAGACGGCTACTTACACATACGAACAGGCAAAAGCTAATTATGAACAGAGCCAAGCTTCAATGGTCAAAGTGCGTCGTAACCTTGAATACGCAACGATTACAAGTCCTATCAACGGGGTCATTATTAATCGTGCTGTGGAAGAGGGGCAGACAGTGGCTGCTGGATTTGAGACTCCGACACTGTTTACCATCGCTGCCGATTTAACCAAGATGCAGATTATTGCGGATGTTGATGAGGCTGACATAGGAAGTGTCTTGGAAGGACAGCGTGTTACATTTACAGTAGATGCTTATCCGAACGATGTGTTTGAAGGACAAGTAAAGCAAATCCGTTTAGGTGATAGCAGTGAAAGTTCCTCCACGACTTCGTCTACTTCTACCGTTGTTACATACGAAGTTGTCATCTCTGCTGATAATCCGGATTTGAAGTTGAAGCCGCGTTTGACAGCAAACATAACCATTTACACAATGGAGAGAAATGATGTTTTGGTTGTACCGAACAAAGCTTTGCGTTTCATTGCGGATCCGGAGATGCTAATGCCGTTAGGAATCGAGGTGGATAATGCAACCGTTAATGCCCCTGAAGGCAAAAAGATAGTTTGGGTTAAAGTGAACAATCGGTTGGAACCGAAGAGTGTTACTGTAGGTTCAAGTAATAACAATGTTACAGAAGTAGTCAGCGGCCTTAGTGAAGGTGAAGATGTTGCGGTTGATTTGGCCGCTGCCGCTTCTGTTGCTTCAGGACAAGCCCAGCAAGAACGTAGCCCGTTTATGCCAGGTCCTCCGGGAAGCCAGAAGAAAGCTAAGAAATAAGAGTCATGAAAGAGATTATAAAACTGGAAAACATCAAGCGGAACTTTATTGTAGGCGATGAAGTAGTCCATGCGCTCCGAGGCGTTAGTTTTACGATTTATGAAAGTGAATTTGTAACCATCATGGGAGCGTCCGGTTCCGGAAAAAGTACATTGTTGAATACGTTGGGTTGTTTAGATACGCCGACCTCTGGGGAATATTATTTGGATGGTGTCTCTGTTCGTACGATGGGAAAAGGCGCCAGGGCTACACTTCGCAACAGAAAGATTGGCTTTGTTTTCCAGAATTATAATCTGCTGCCTAAGACAACAGCGGTGGAAAACGTTGAATTGCCGTTGATGTATAATCCTTCTTATACGGCTTCCCAGCGTAAGGAGAAAGCAGTCAAGGCGTTGATGGCAGTGGGATTAGGTGAACGATTGAACCATAAGAGCAACCAAATGTCCGGAGGTCAGATGCAACGTGTGGCGATTGCCCGCGCCTTGGTCAACGACCCTGCCGTAATATTGGCGGATGAGGCTACGGGAAACTTGGATACACGTACCAGTTTTGAGATTCTTGTGTTGTTCCAGAAACTTCATGAGGAGGGACGTACTATCATATTTGTGACGCACAATCCGGAAATTGCCCAGTATTGCAGCCGGAACATCATGCTGAAAGATGGGCGTATTGTCTCGGATGTAAAGAATGAGAATGTATTAAGTGCGGCTGAAGCTTTGGCGAAGTTGCCGGTTAATGATGACTATTGATAGAGATATATGAATTTAGCGAATTTGTTCAAGATTGCAGTCCGGGCGTTGGCCAACAACAAACTGCGTGGCTTTTTGACGATGCTCGGTATCATTATTGGTGTTGCGTCTGTTATTACCATGTTGGCTATTGGTCAAGGGTCAAAGAAGAGCATACAAGCTGAAATCAGCGAAATGGGTTCGAATATGATTATGATCCAGCCGGGTGGTGATATGCGGGGCGGAGTACGTCAAAGTGCGGACAACATGGAGACGTTGAAGTTGAAGGATTATGAAGACATCGTTAATGAGACTCGTTATGTTTCGGCTGTTTCCCCTTCGGTGAACAGCAGTGGACAGGCTATTTATGGTGCGAACAACACGCCTACATCTGTCTACGGGATTTCTCCGGGTTATATGGAAATCCGCCGCTATAAAGTGCAAGATGGGGAGATGTTTACCGAACAAGATATCAATACGGCTGCCAAAGTGTGCCTTGTTGGTAAGACCGTTGTCGATAACTTGTTCCCGAATGGGGAGAATCCTATTGGAAAGATTATACGTTTCCAGAAACTTCCGTTCCGTATTGTGGGCGTATTGGAAAGCAAAGGATATAATAGCATGGGTATGGATCAAGATGATTTGATATTGGCTCCTTATACGACCATCCAAAAGAAGATTTTGGCGATTACCCATTTGCAGGGAATAACTTGCTCTGCTTTGAAAGAGGAATATACCGAACAAGCCATCGACGAGATTACGGAAATATTACGGCGGAACCATAAGCTGAAGGATTCTGATGATGATGATTTTACCATTCGTAGCCAGCAGGAGCTTAGCTCGATGCTGACAAGCACTACGGATATGATGACTGTCCTTTTAGCTGCGGTTGCCGGTATTTCCCTCGTTGTTGGAGGTATTGGTATTATGAATATAATGTATGTGTCGGTAACCGAACGAACGAGAGAGATCGGTCTTCGTATGAGTATAGGTGCGAAAGGTATTGATATATTGGCCCAATTCTTGATAGAATCTGTGCTGATTAGTGTCACGGGCGGTTTGATTGGTGTCTTTTTGGGAGTTGGTTCCTCCTTGTTGGTTAATATCGTGGTGCATTTCCCAATATATATCCAACCTTGGAGTGTGTTGCTTTCTTTCATCGTTTGTACGGCTACCGGTATTTTCTTTGGTTGGTATCCGGCAAAGAAAGCGGCTTTGTTGGATCCGATAGAAGCCATCCGCTATGAATAAATCCGTCACGGGTTTCTTGCCTTGGATTTGTATGTAAACGAATAAATCTATATATTTGCTATGTTAATGGAATCGCAAAAACAGATGCTGATGGAAGCTGCTTCTAAACGTCCTTTGGGCGGAATTCTTTCATATAAAGGTATGGGTACGATTATCCATATCGTCTCCTGGTGCATTGTTTTTGGGATTCCATTCTTTTTTACGGGGCGTGAATCGGAATCGGTAACGATACAAAGTTATATGCGTTTTGTGTTGGTTCCCCTCTCTTTCATGTTTGTGTTTTATGTCAATTACTTCTTATTGGTGCCACAAACCCTGTTCAAGAAACGCACGATCCATTTCTTTTTGTCAAATGTCGTGCTAATTATCTTTACGATGGTTGCAATCCATTTTTTGATGAGGATTTTGCCTCCTGAAGCTCCTTTGCATGCTCGTCCGCACAGGACTCCTCCTTTGCGGGAAATCATAGGCTTCTTCAGTGGGAATGCGATGCTCTACTTGTTGGTCGCAGCCTTGAGTGTCGCCATCCGTATGACCAACAGTTGGTTTGAAATGGAATCCATACGAAGAGAGGTGGAGCAGAAGCGTACGGAAGCAGAATTGAAGAATTTGAAGAACCAGTTGAATCCCCATTTCCTGTTTAATACGCTCAACAACATTTATTGCCTCATTGCTTTTAGCCCGGAGCGTGCACAAGGAGCCGTGCATGATTTGAGCCGCCTTTTGCGTTATGTATTATATGACAGCAGCCAAGAGCTGGTTCCTTTGGAGAAGGACTTGGACTTTATTCGTAATTATGTGGAACTAATGCGTATTCGTTTGCCGGAAAACGTGACGACTGATATGGAAATAAATGTAAATCAGGGTATACAAATCGCCCCGTTGCTGTTTATCTCTCCGATTGAAAATGCGTTCAAACATGGCATCAGCAATAACCGTCCTTCCTTTATCCGCATCAGCATACGGCAAGAAGGCGGGCTGCTTTGTTGTCGCATAGTGAATAGCTATTTCCCAAAAGATGCCACACAGGATAAAAGTGGTTCAGGAATTGGCATCCAAAATTTAGAGCGGCGATTGGAATTGCTTTATCCGGAACATTATTCTTTGATACATGAACAGCAAGGGGACAAGTATGTTTGTGAACTGAAATTGGATTTATCCTGAACAAAGACTTATCTGACGAGAACATACCAAAATCAAATATAGCAATTGTTGTAATTAGTTATATTCCACCTATTTATAAATGGCATATTAGTTCTAAAAAAACATACCGTTGTTTTCAAAAAAACATTGGACGTTTTTGAAAAAACATTGGACGTTTTCAAAAATTCTTCGGACGTTTTTTTGAAAACAACGGTATGGATTTTCGTGCTGTTAAAACAGCGTTTAAATGATGTTTTAACAGTATTAGAACGACGTTTTAATAACAGCTCAATTATCAGAGAAGCCGACCTCTTTTCCAAAAGGTAGTATGCTTTCTAAGAAAAGGTAGTATGCTTTTTGGGAAAAGGTCGTATCCTTTTTATTTTGCTCAGAGGAAATTTAGTTTAGTGCCGAATAAAAGTTCTAATAATGGGGAGTATTTGTTATCTTTGTCGTTCAATAGAGAAGATATGGAAGAAGATTTTGATATAAGAGATGCACGGATGCCGGAGAGTGAACGCGAATATGAAAATGCACTCCGCCCACTTTCTTTTCATGATTTCAGCGGCCAAGCCAAGGTCGTGGAAAACTTGAAAGTATTTGTCATGGCAGCCCGGATGAGAAAAGAAGCATTGGACCATGTGCTTCTTCATGGTCCTCCAGGATTGGGCAAGACTACTTTGTCAAATATCATCGCAAATGAACTGGGCGTTGGCTTTAAAGTCACTTCCGGCCCAGTATTGGATAAGCCGGGGGATTTAGCCGGAGTGTTGACTTCGTTAGAGAAGAACGATGTCCTTTTTATTGATGAAATACATCGGCTCAGCCCGGTGGTGGAAGAATATTTGTATTCTGCCATGGAGGATTATCGTATCGATATCATGATTGATAAGGGACCAAGCGCCCGTTCCATCCAGATAGATTTGGCTCCGTTTACTTTGGTAGGAGCGACCACCCGCAGTGGCTTGTTGACAAGTCCGTTGCGTGCCCGTTTCGGTATCAATCTCCATTTGGAATATTATGATGTCCAAACATTGACGACTATCGTATTGCGTAGTGCGGACATTCTGCAAATCAAATGTGAGTTGAACGCTGCGAAAGAGATTGCCTCCAGAAGTCGAGGGACACCTCGTATTGCCAATGCGTTGCTCCGTCGTGTCCGTGATTTTGCACAAGTAAAAGGCAGTGGGGCGATAGACAAAGCCATAGCATGTTATGCTTTAGAGGCTTTGAATATTGACCGGTATGGATTGGACCAGATTGATAATAAACTATTGACTACGATTATTACCAAATTTAAAGGTGGTCCTGTCGGATTGACAACGATTGCGACTGCATTAGGTGAAGATCCGGGAACGCTGGAAGAAGTATATGAACCGTTTTTGATAAAAGAGGGATTTTTAAAAAGGACTCCTCGCGGACGAGAAGTGACAGAGCTGGCTTATTCGCATTTGGGATATACATCTACAGATGTAGTCCAAAGAGAGTTATTCTAAAAGCAAAGAGATATGGCAAGTGGAATGAAGCGGCTGGCGAAAGAGACTGCGGTATATGGGATGAGCAGTATCATTGGCCGTTTTTTGAATTGGATGCTGGTGCCAATATACACGCGTGTGTTCACGAATACCGGCGATTTTGGAATTGTGACGAATTTATATGGATGGGTTGCCTTGCTTTTGGTATTGCTTACTTGCGGCATGGAGACTGGTTTTTTCCGATTTGTCAATAAGAAAGAAGAGAAGGAGCCGATGCGGATATATGTGACAACGCTTGCATGGATTGGAGCATTAGCCGTTGGTTTTATTCTGTTTTCATTGTTGTTGTTACGACCTATTGCAGGTTTGATAAGTTATACGGCTCCTCTTGAATTTTTAGGAATGATGCTTGTGATAACAGCGGTTGATGCTTTTTGCTGTATCCCGTTTGCCTATTTGAGATATGCAGGGCAGGCTTACCGTTTTGCCGGAATCAAGTTGCTGAGTATCTTCTTGAACATCTTCTTGAATGTATTCTTCTTACTGCTATGTCCTTGGTTATACAGCCATTGTCCTGCAAGCGTCGATTGGTTTTTCCGTCCTGATTATGGCGTAGGCTATGTGTTTGTCGCGAATGTCATAACCACCGGAGTGACTTTGGTTTGCCTTTTGCCAACTATAAAACCCGGACTTGCGGCACGACCGGATTTCACTCTTTTGAAGCAGATGCTTCGTTATTCATTCCCCATTTTGATATTGGGAATTGCAGGAATATTCAATCAAACCGCCGACAAGATACTTTTCCCTTTGCTTTTTGATGATAAAGCAGAGGCTTACCGGCAGTTAGGAATATATGGCGCATGCTTTAAAGTCGCCGTGGTAATGGTTATGTTTATCCAGGCTTTTCGTTATGCGTATGAACCGTTCATCTTTGCCAAGAACAAGAACGAGGGAAACACAAAAGCCTATGCGGAAGCCATGAAATACTTTATCATTTTCTCCCTGTTGATCTTTTTGGGAGTTATGTTCTACATAGACATAATTAAGTATTTTGTTGGCAGCCGCTACTATGATGGTCTTCAGGTTGTGCCGATAGTGATGATGGGAGAGTTCTTTTTTGGTATCTATTTCAATCTCTCATTTTGGTATAAATTGATAGACCAGACACAATGGGGAGCCTATTTTTCCCTGATTGGTTGTGCGGCGACCGTATTGATTATCGTTTTGTTCGCTCCGCATTATGGATACATGGCGTGTGCTTGGGCTTCGTTCTCCTGTAATTTGCTGATTATGCTTTTGTCCTATTTCATAGGCCAGAAGAAGTATCCCATTCAATATGATTTGAAATCGGCAGGGACATATTTCAGTTTGGCTGCAGTCTGCTACATTGCAGGAATGTATGTGCCCATTGATTCCGAAATATTACGTTTGGCATATAGGACAGCGATATTGCTTCTCTTCCTTACATTTATTATAAAAAAAGACTTGCCTTTGTCGGAACTCCCTTATGTCGGACGATTTTTTCACAAGCGGCATGAATCATAGTCGTAATATATTAATTTATTGTATCTTTGCCTATTGAAGTTACGAAAAGAGTGTAATTTATTGGAAATGAGCGTAGGTTAATTGCTCTTGATAGTAATAGGTTACGATTTAGTTAGTTATCTACTGCATTATCCTTCTGCGCGTTGCGTAACCTTCAAAGAACTCTTCGTATGCAAAAGTAGCTATTTAATTCGAGATTTTGATATAAACTCCCGTTTTTTATCCCCTCATTCATAAGAATTTTCCGTAAAAGCGGTATTGTCCGTCGGCACACCATTGCCCAAAACGAGTTTGGAACAAACGTGTGCCGACTACCGCATAGCTGGAGAAAAGGGCATTGCCTCACGCCTAAACGATGTTTAGACAGATGAAGCAATGCCCCTTTCTTTTGCGCCTATGCCAAGAGGTGCTTTTACGGGTTTTCAAATGATTTTTCTTTTTTCGCTGTCTCTTTTGCCGGAAGCGGAAAGTGAATGCAGAGTGTGTCAGCCTGCCCCATGAATGAAACAGGCGCCCACACACAGCCGGACAAACCGGGAAGAATGATTGTTGCCACCCGGCTGAACAAGTTCCGTCGGATCGGAAACAATCATACTTCCTTTGTTGTGGTTTGCCCTTTTCACGCTTCCGGTGATGTCTTTTTCCTTTTGGTGATTCTTTTTTTTACGGATTTTCCCCTGAAGTTTTTTTCTACACAATCTGCCTCTGTTTTCGTTTACCTCCATTTTGCGCCTTTCAGTAAGCCGCATCAGTCAGTCATTTTCGTTCTGGGCGCAAAGGTAATTCCGGGATTGGACGGGAAAGCAAGGTCAAGCCTCCTGTTTTCGGTAAAAATCTCCAGCCCTGCGGGTAGTATTTTGACCGAAAAACCTTGCATTCCCTAATCCCTACCTTTTCAAGCACCCGAAACGAAAACGACCGATGCGACAGAAAGACGCATAAAAAAAATGTCGGATAAACGAGAGGCAGATTAGGATAAGAAACTCACTCCCTCCACTCTCAAATCCACATCAAACTCAAAAAAACAGCAGCCATGAAAACGATAAAGATTCTCAAAACCGCATTACGCATCCTTGCAGCTGTACCGTGTACCCTTGTGCTTTGGGTGGTGTATTTCATCGTCGGGATGATCGAAGCCCTTATAAGCGGCGTTTGGCAAATCGTGTGGGGCATTGTTCTGTTCGGTGTCTCTCTCGCAGCCGTCATCGGAACTTTTGTTTGGATATTAACACTTTAATAAGGATAGACTATGTATGTAACGATTGAATCTTTATTCTGTTCCTATTGCGACGAGGTGGCGGAGATTTTCCTCCGACTGATAGACACGATTCTTCTCGCCAGCGACGAAAACGAACTGCGGCAAGGTATCGAGAATCTGAAAACCAAAGTTCTGTTCGACGACTATTTCGTGTACGGCTTCGGTGCACATCATTTTTTGGTGCACCAGCGCAAGGTCAGCGACCCGACGCAGCAGTTCAGAAACAGACTATTGAAAGCAGAATTTTAACCCCTTAAACCACTATGACAATGGAAACGAGAATGATAGTAAACGGCGTGTTGGTATACCCGATGGGAGAGGAGCGACACGAGTATTTCACCCCAGCCTTCGCCCGCAGGACGAAGAAGCGGTTTTGTCAATACGACTACCGACATATGGACGGCGAATTGTTCTCCTGCGTCGCTCCGACGTTGGCGGAGTGCCGCCGCAGATGGGACGAGTGATTGCGACATAAAACGAATAAGGAGGT